>Ga0316207_10003154_pt1 | contig 15771 bp, 9 predicted proteins | sample 6weekpyrite_MG_FD_204943 | JGI IMG/M metagenome (GOLD analysis project Ga0316207, IMG submission 204943) | Microbial mat bacterial communities from mineral coupon in-situ incubated in ocean water Damariscotta River, Maine, United States -... | ecosystem: Environmental > Aquatic > Marine >... | reverse complement strand
GTACTCAACACATATATTAGATATTTAAATACCCACATAAACTAAAATGGACATGTAGCAATTGGTTTACTACCTTTATTAATTCTTGATGTTAAAATTGATAGTCCTGTGCCACATAAATTTATTATAACTACTTTAGAGTTATTTGAACCGAAATTAAATTATTGCTCTGATGTGCTTTCATATGAAAAAAAAGCGCAAACAGAATTTTATGTAGATACCTTTAATCATTTTCCCGTCGTAATAAATGATGATGGCTCACCTTGGATTCATGCATGTTTATATTTATTATATCGCTTAAAGAATTCATTAAATCCTCGATATAGCACCTTCAGTTCTATTACTTCTGATTTACTTTGTTTTAAACGTTTTTTAGAGAAAGAAAATGTAGATTATTTATATTCACCAAAGAGACGATTATCAAGACCAACGATAAAGTACCGTATGCATCTTCAGGAAAATATACTAGATTTAAGACTCTCACAAAATACAGCTCGAAGAAAACTACAAACTGTTATTGGGTTTTATCGATGGTTAATCTCTGAACAAAAAGTAAGATTTGATTACCCTCTTTGGAATGAAAAACAGAGTTTTATAGTTTTTTCGTCTGCAACAAGAACAAAAATAACCAAACAAATTGATAAAGTTGATATCAATTTCAAGCAAATAAAAAATATAAATTGTGAGTCTCATTTTATTAAGGATGGTGGAAGTCTACTTCCTTATAACAAAATAGAGCAACAACAATTATTAAGTGCTTTGTTAGATATTGGCAACCCAGAAATGACATTGTCTTTTCTGCTAGCTTTGACTACAGGGGCTAGAATACAAACAACCTTTACAATTCGAGAATCTCATATTTCAGCCTTGACAGAAAAAAAAGATTGCCTGCTACCTGTGGGGTATGGAACAGGTATAGATAGCAAAAATCAGAAACAAAACTCTTTAGTTGTGCCTCAATGGCTGGTATGTAAATTAAAAGTTTATCTTAGATCCCCAAGAAGACTAAAACGGCTCAATAAATCAGATAGTTCGTCCATTGATGATTATGGTGAATATCTATTTGTTACAAGGTATGGGATGCCATTTTATATGGCAGAATCAGATAAACGTCATTCATCTTTTAGAGTACCACCTTCTGGTAATTCAGTACGTCAATTTATTACTAACCAATTAATTCCTAGGTTAAAAGCTGAAAAATTTAGTTCTCCTCTTAGGTTTCACAATTTGAGAGCGACATTTGGAATGAATTTAGTCGATCACTTTACACCAATAATAAAGTCAGGAGAAATATCCTTTTTTAAGGTTCAAAAATACATTATGGAGCGGATGGGGCACTCTAATATAGCTACAACTGATAGATATTTAAATTATAGAGAAAATAGTAATGTTGAGTTTGAAGCACAATATGCTTATGAAAATTACCTTCAATCGTTAGTTGATATAGAAGTTTAATGCGACTTATTAAAATGAACGTTGTTTGCTTAAACGAGGTATCAAAAAATGAGTACATTTTAGATACCTTAATTTGGGAAAGAATATGTGTAAAAATTCAAATTAATGGTCGCTTTTCATTGCTTCACATTGGGGCTTGGGCTTATAAAAAACGTTCAAAAAAAAGAACGAGAAACAATTCATTTTTATTAGATGAAAGATCATTTATTAAAGAGAGAGTTTTAATAATAAAGAGTTATTTTCATTATATATTAAACTCTTATATAACAGGGAAACGTCCTGCATCGATTAGAAGTCAATACTGTGAAATACTGGAATTTATAAATTGGTGCGATGACTTTGATGCCGAATTAAGTCATCAAAACTTACAATTTCATATGATAAGTTATACTGATTTCCTTTTATCGAAAGTGCATATAAATAAAATTAATGTTAATACAGCAAGTAGACTTCAAGTAGTTGTTGCCGAATTTCTATCACATCATTTTTCCATTAATGTTATTCAATTAATGGAAGGGATTGTATCAATAAGAAAAGAAAATTCTTCTATTCAATCTATTGAGGTTCCTAGTAATGAAGATATAGCTTTCTCATTGAAAATTACAGATGCCCTTTTTGAGAAAATCACCGACTTTTTATTAAAAAATGAACCTTACCCTTTTTTAATAGAAGTTGGGCACTTAGCTATATATATGACATCTGCACCTCGAAGCATTGTTTCAAACAAACTGTTATTCTCTCGTAAAGATTGGAGTAGTGGTTGTTGGTCTTGGAATTTTGAAGAACTGCGTATTCATAATCCAGAAGAAATTTTACAACACTATAACTCGGTAAGTAACGTTAATAGTATTTTAAAACAATCTTGGAAAGCATTAGAGCGAGCTAACAATTCACATTCATTTGTAAGGTTAAAGCAAGGTCGATTGGCAGCAAATTCTTTCGCGTTTATGTTTATGCTTAATACTGGAGTTAATCTTGCTGTAATTCAGCAATTAAGATGGTCTGACGAATTTGAGATAGGTTCAGAAAGACATGGTTTTAAAGCCATAAAATACCGTGCTAATGGACGAAATTATAAATTTGAAATAACTAATAAATTTCTTCCTAAGTTTAAAACCTATTTAAAACTACGCAAATACTTATTATGTAGTTCGGAAAAATCACCTCTATTATTCTTTACGTTAAATTTAAACGTTAAACCATATACATATAAACCTGCTTCTTCTTTTTTAATTAAAGGATTAATAACTAGTATTCGAAAAAGTATTGAACCTAGCTTTCCAAATATAACTTGCCGACAATTACGTGCATTTAAGCAAAATTCATTTATTTATAACAATGGTATTGAAGTCGCGGCGAAAGCTATGCAACATTCAAAAGAAACTGCAATTAAAAGCTACAGCAATGGTACTCTTTTAAAGCAACAGCAAGAACTATCTAATTTTTTTAATACTTTAAATGAGCAAGTTTTTATCAATGATAAGACGCATGCACAAAGTATTGTAGTGGGAAGTTGTAATAAATTTAATAACCCATCCGAAATAACTCTTTTAAACAGCCCTATAAAACCTAACTGTAGTGAACCTGAGGGATGTCTCTTTTGTGACAAATATCGGCTAATAGATAATGATGAATCTATTAGAAAGCTAGCCAGTGTTAAATACATCATTATTTCTTCAAAGTATAAGGCACAATCGATTGAACATTTTGAGCAAGTTTACTTAGAGGTTTTAAATCGTATTGATGATTTATTAGATCAAATTAAAATGAGCTCTTTCGATTCAGGCAAGAAGGTTGATGAAGTCGTAAATGATGTATTTACTAATGAAAACCTTACGCTTTATTGGTCTAATAAACTTGAAATGATGCAAGCTTTGGGGGCAATTTGAAGTTACTCAAGTATGTTGACTTAGATCTTCACAAGCTTAATTTACGAAAAGATATAGTATGGAAATTTTATGATGGAGAAGTTATTAATTTTTCAGATGATCTTTGGGATTTTTATAAAATAGCTCCCCTATATAGGAAAAGTTCTTTATCCTTTAATTTCAGTAAATGGCCAGAGCCTATAAAAAAAGAAGGAAAGTGGTTAGTTTATTTGATTCTCAATAAACACCATATACTGAACCAAAATCATCTTAAAATAACAACTGTTGAAGTGTACTTTAGAGCAGCAATTACAAACTTGTTAGATTATTGTAAGAACCTGAATTATTCCCCTATTAAGTTACTCGAAACTCCTAGGTTACTAAGTGCTTTTGTTTTGAAACAAAATAATTATCAGTTAGAGCATTTTAATGTACTACTAAATTCTTTAGTGCGTATCCCTAATATCGTTTCAAATATTCAATTTACCGACTATAAATTAGTGGATGAAATTTCGAATTTAGCCAGTAAGGCTAAAATCAGAAAGCAGCATCCCGTTATTCCTTCTCGAATATATCTCAACTTAATAAACAGTTTATGGAGCTTCTTAACTGATGTGGAAAATAATAAAACCAATTTTAGTCGGTTTGTTGAAAGAGTCTCACAAGATAAAAAATTTGCTCGATATCACTACACAAAAAATAAAAGTAATATATTCCACAATGATGCAGCATTATATGAACTTCTCCCTTTTTTTAAAAAATATAATATAAACAGTACTAAAAAGCTGGCCATTTTTATGAAAAAAATTCAGCATTCTTGTAAGTATTTAATTCATATCTATACAGGCATGAGAGACTCTGAAGTACTTACTCTTGAACAGGATTGCTTAAAAATAATTAAAAGGGAAACAGGAGATGTTTATGTTATAGAGGGAACAACTTACAAATTAAATAAAACTCCAATAAAGGTGAAGTGGATATCTTCTTCTAAAGTTGAGCAAGCAATAAAAGTGTCAATATACATTTCTGAGCTTATTAGAAAAACAAGTGGTAAATGCCTAAATAATAAGTATATTTTTATTTCTACAGGGTACTTACCTTTTAATAGTAACATGCCAAAAAATGATAATTTAATTATTAGGTTATCAAAAGAGTCATGCCCTTTACAGTTGATAAGGGGGGATTTTACTATAACTGAAACTGATCTAAATGAACTGGAATCGATTGATTCCTTTCAGGACAGTAAGTGTTCTTATGAAATCAATGTTGGCTCACAATGGGTGTTCACATCACACCAATTCAGGCGCTCTTTAGCTGTTTATGCAGCACAAAGTGGTGTTGTATCATTCACTTCAATTAAAAGACAACTTAAACATATTACTCAGGATATGACCCTTTATTACACGAAGGGTAGTTCGTTTGCTAAAGATATCTTAAAAATAACAGAGCAAAAAAATAATCACATAATGTTTCAAATCCAAAATGAGCTACCAATAGCTAAAGCTTCTGAATACCTAAAATCAATAATTAATTGTAATGAGCAGCTATGGGGAAATTATGGAAAGTGGCTTAGTAATGATAAAAACCTAACACTATCTAAAGAAGAAATAACGAAGCTAGTTAAATCAGGTCAGATAGAGTTCAAAGAAACACCATTAGGTGGCTGCACATCAAATACTCAATGTGATAGACGATTGATGCGCTCAGTTGTTGAATGCCTGAAGTGCACTAGTGCAGTAATAAAGCCAAGCAAATTAAATTTTGCTATTGAAATAACCGAGAGTTACGTATCCAAATTACCAGAAGACTCTATTGATAAAAGACTTGAAGAAAACGATTTATCAGTTTTACGTCAATATAAGTACACAATGGAGAGTAAATATGACGATGATTATTGAATATTTTGAAGCGTTAAAAAGGTTAAAAGAAGGTACACCGTTGAATGTGCCGCATGGAGCAAAAATTAATAACGATAATGTTGCACTTGAAGCTGGTAGAAAAAAAGGCTCTATTAAAAAAGGTCGCAAAATATTTTCTGCTCTAATAGCAGAGATTAAAGATGCTCAAAGTCAGCCTGAAGATGAAATGATAAAGATGAAAGAAAAGTTAATTAAATTTCAATCTGATAGAGATAAATACAAAGAATTTTATGAGTCAGCTTTGGCTAGAGAGTTAATGTTAATAAATAAGATTAACGAATTGGAAATGACGTTTAAACAATTGCACAATAAGAAAATTAGCCGCTTACTGTAACTATCAATTAAAAAGTTAAGCTAGTGTGTAGTAGCTTAAGCTTGATCTGACTCTTTTGAATATCAGAGTTTAATGAAATCTGACAGGAATTTCTTTTCAGGATGTTAACTCGTAATCGTTATGGATAAATGAAAAAGCCGCCAAAAATGACAGCTTAGTGGCCAAAAGCAGAAGTTTATAGCTAGAATTAATCTCTCTGCCCCATTGATTCAGTGCTTAAACTTACAGATACGAGAAGTGTCAAGAAACCTAGCGGAGACGGATAAGAAAATAGTTAAGAGTGTTACCGAAGAGCTGCTCCAAGAGATACTAGACGAGTTAAGCCAAGTGTTTGAGTAAAAAGCCGAATATCTTATCTGTTAAACCCGACAACGAAAGAGCCTTTTAATTTTGAGTTAAAGTTAATAAACTAAGGCCTTTTTAAGGGGCAAACTAGAAGGAGTAACAATGAGCGATTTTGAAGTAACAAAAGGATCCATAGGATGGAAAGAGTTTAATCGCAATCGTAAAAGTATCTTGGAGGCTTTCGACAAAGCAAAAGAACTTAACGAAAATAGACCCGTTCAAACTAGGCATGGAGTAACAGGGGAAGCCGAATTCAGAAAGTGGCTAGCTGAGTTTTTACCTCAAAAGTACGGTGTCACTTCTGGCTATATCATTCCGAATCTGTTTGCTAAAGACTATAAGCTCTATCATTACGACGTCATCATTTACAATAAACTAGAAGCCCCCGCTCTTTGGATTGATGGCAACTGTGATGAATCGGAACAAGGAAAATTCAGAGCTATTCCCGCAAAATACGTTTCTTGCATATTTGAAATTAAAGCTACCTTAAACAAAAAAAGCGCTACTGACTCAGTAAAAAAACTAACCGAGGTAAATGAGTTTAAAGATCAACTTCCGGCTAACTTTAGCTGTGGAACTATATTTTTTGAACTTAAAGACTCTGAAAGTAAATCCAAAACGATTCTCCCCGAAATACTAAAAGGCATGGACTTATTTAAGTGTATAGGCGGGATGGTTTTAAGGGCGGAAGTAGACCCTTCAATGATAGGCATATTTGAATTTGGACTAGCGGAACCGCCAGAGAAAGAAGGCATAACTGATAATTCTCCCTTGGCTAGGCCTATAGACGAATTAGAACTGTACGCGACCGAAGAAGGCAATATTCAACTTGCGGGGCCTGGAGTTGGCGCAATGTTGGTTGTAACGGGTAAGAATGAATGGAGCTTTTCTAAAACTTACAGCCGAAGCCATTACGATAGCTCTAAAATGGTTCACCTTACATGGTCTCGGAGTAATTTCTCTGAATTTATTGCCCTCCTACTAATAAACTTAGAGCAACTACCTAGAGAGGAGCTAGGACAGTTTAGCTTTGGACGAGTTTTCGATAATGCCGAAAGGAAAGAGATTCCAGAACAATCTTTGACACAAGTAGAGGGACTACCTTTCGTCAAACTTGAAATTGAAGCCAACGAAGATACCGGAAAGTTCTTAACTGTAGAACAAAATGAAAACGGGGAATGGATACTCTGGTTTGCACTCGTTGCAACTAACATGGGTTTAGAGGAAGTTATTCTCTCCAACGACAAATTTAAACACTCGGCAAAAATCCCTCCGGGGAAGACAGCAAGAACGAGAGAAAATTTTACAATACAAGTCCCTAACAATAAGCCTGACGCCATTGAAGAACTTAAAAAGGAGTTAAGTAGCCAGAAAAAGCCGTTCCAATATAGTAGCCGATTTGTATACAAAACAAAGGAAGAAAACGGAGAGTACTTTTCCTTGCATAAAACCTTTGAAATTACGCCTGAAAAAGTCAACGAAGTAGATAAGCAAAACTAGTCGATTCAACTCCCTTTATAGGAGCGAATCGGTCAGAGCCATTGATTCATATTCGGATACTTCAATCATTAATCAGACAGATATCGAGTGTCTGCTATTCAGCTTAAAGTTGATAGTGAGATCCCATCTCAAAACGCGAACTTTTTCCACAAACAGACCACTTTATTACTTAGAACTGCTTTAAATTAGATTCACTACGTACCTCGAAGCAGACATCATTTTATTAAACCTCATCAGTGCATTTAATTAAAATATTAAAGATAATTAAAAAACAATTATTATTAAAAGCCTCATTAATACTAAGACAATGAATATTTGAGTGATTTAACCTTTATAATCTATTGAAAATATGGAATATTAAGCTGTAAAAAATAAACGTTGTGGTGCGAACATTACAGAAAAGTATCATAATAACCGTTATCTTCGCAGCATATAACCCAAGTAGTAGCATCATGGAAGAATTAAAAAGATTAGCGGCCGAGTATTATAGCAACACTGTTTCTATAAAATATTTTGGTTTTAAAGGTGTTGGATATTTACTGCTTTCCATGCCATTTTTAGTAATATCTGTCTGGTTAAACCTCGAACTTAAAGCTAATTTAATTACAATGCTGCCTATGATGGTAGGAGCTGTTTTTTGGGCTTTAGCTACAAAAGAATATAAGCATAATTTAATCAGACATTTAAAATATTTTACTCACTTAGATAGTCAAATGTTAAATGAACAAAAAGCATATTATTTACACACAATAACCTTTCATATATCTCCATACTTGTTTGAAACAATGCAGTCATTTAAAGAGATTATTGAAACAGATAATAAAAACAGAAGCTTTATTTTAGATAATGGTTGGTATCATTTTTTTAAATTTATTTATGATCCTGAGTCCAAAAACAGAATATTAAGCTTATTAATATATTTGATAAGCCTTATAGCTATAATTACGGTCATGAAACCTGAGCAACATTACGATATTAATGAGCTTATTCATCAGATTAACTTTGATATTATGCTCAACAATATACTGCTTACTATTTTCTTAATTTTGCTTGGATACGCGCTATTAATCATACCTCTTTTGTTTTTTATTACTTTTGTTGTTGTGCCTTTAATGCTTACACTATCGGCTAATTCATTCTTATGCAGCTTTTTTATTTCAGAGCTAAATAAGTATGCTTTTACAGAGGAAAATACTGCCAATAAGCTAATTAACAAGGACTAAAAACAGTTGATTTGCTCATCCCTTTTATTTTCAGCCAACAATTTAATCCTGTTAATTGGGTGTTATATTTTCAAAGAGTTTTCAGATCTCATGCGAAAAGACTCGCTTATCAAAATCTCTCTAGAATTCTTAAATGTACTATTACTTTTATTTTTTAAATATGCGGATACATACAAATGAAATTGAATGAAGAATCTAAAGTTCTATACCAAACGCTAACTATTCAAATGAAAGACTTAATCCCTGAGTTAAGAGCAATATTAAAAGAGGAAGGCCGAGATTTCGATATCGCAATCCAAGAAAAAAAAGTAGAAATTATTAAAGTGCTCGAAAAAGAAGGTGACAATGCTCCTTTTTTGATAGGCAATAACTTAGCAAAAAGATATGGAGGCATTGACACTAAAAACGGTATGAAAATACAAAATATGCTATACGTCTTTGCAGGTATCCAACTTCAGGAAATGAGAGAAAAAGACAATAATATTTTACCTGAGGTAAAATCGATGATAGATAATCCAGGTGTATATGTTGTGGGAAGCACTAATGATACGGGGGTATCTATACTCTATTCGAATAGTGGTAAGCTTACTGTCATGAAATTTGATAGAGATTTAGATCTAACTAAATTTTCTAAAGACATGATAGTCAAAGGAGTCATTAGTTTATAAAACTTATTAACCTTTAATTAAAACGCCAACGGAAAAGCTCATACATCGCTAAACTGAAATCAAAGTGTTCTAAATGTCATTTTATGCATAGCTAAGGTTGAATATCCTCCCGGTAAGTGGTCGTTAGCAACACTAATTGAAATGATAACTTATAGTAGAGCCTAGTTAAAAACGAAGTAGTAGAGACTAAATATATTAAATTAAATAGATAAGACAATATGGCTGAAAAAATAGTAGATGATTTTTTGCAAAAATTTGATGATTATGATTTACAGAAAAGGATTGATAGTAACTGGAAAGTCATACTTATATATATGTTTAAGAATACGGCTACGGTATCAATACCAAAAGAAAGCCCCTGTTTAGATTTTGAAAAAGAGTATATTCAATTGGTGAATAAGCTATTTTTTATTATGTCAGATACTAAATTGTTCAATGAATCTGGAGAGTATATTAAAAGAACGCTACTTAATTCATCACCTAGTAAAGAAGAAGCGAGTAATATTGCTTACAAGTCTATCGTTATTATCAGCAAGCAAGTTTTTAAAAAGTTGAATTTGTATGGATATGTAACTGTTTCAGATAATATTATTCATCAAACTACTGTTCAGTATAACGAATATAAGATAACTGAAAAAGGGATAGATGTTGCATTAAGACTTCAAGAGCATGAAGATAATGAACGTAGACATAACACTACTGTTTCATATAGTAAAAAGGCTTTTTGGATTTCTTCTATAGCATTAATTATTGCTTCTATTTCAATGCTATTTAATTACAAAAGACTCGATTTATATGAAAAACAAGTCAACAAAATAGAATCGGCTCAAACTGATATGATAAAAAAATTAAATTTAGAAAAATCGATCAAAAAAAAGCACGAATATAAAAATAGTTACCCCTAAATAAATTAAAGAGAATTTTATATATTAACTCCCTTATATAAATTAATTTGTTTCGCGTTGTTATAGGGTTAAGATACATATACATTTGTATGAAATAACAAAAAATTATGGAAGATATTGTGCGGTCTATACCTACTGAATTGACAAGTGGCAGAGGATTTGATTTTGAAGACTTAGTCGGTGCATGGTTAGCAAGCTTTATGCTTTCATCTTCACATATTTTTCCTAATAGAAGTGCTTTAATTGAAAATATCAGATTTCAAGTTGGTAATGATGGATGGCTTTTAGATGATATTCTTGTTGAATTTTCAGAAGACCTCCAAAGCTTTAATTTTGCTCTTTCAGTTAAAAGCAATAAACAATTTACGGCAAAAAAGGCACCTGATGATTTAATTGATGTTTTGTGGAAACAACACTTAATGGGAACAGACTCACCTTTTAAAGGAGAAAAAGATTATTTGGGGATTATTACCAGTCCACTTTCTGGAGCAGCAAAAAATGCGGTTACTTCCTTACTACAAAAATCAGAGCATTTATTGGAGGGTGAATTAGAGAAAAAAGTAAGTAACAATCAATTCTCAAAGGACGTTATTTCTTTATATAAAAGCTTTGAATGTCCAACATCGCTTCAAAATATTAGCAATATTTCTACAGACAGTATTTTGAAGAGATTTAAAGCTTTTCAATGTGATTTTTACGAGCAAACATCAAATAGCTACACACAAGCAATAGCAAACATAAAATCCTCATTAGCGAAGCCCACAGCCAAAAATGCAACAAATTTATTTGAGAAGTTATGTAGTTTAATTAAACGATACAGAGTTAATGGGGGAACAATAAATTATCAAATACTTGTTACATTTATATCTAATGATTTTAGTCTGAAATTACATCCAGAAAAGAAAGCCGACTTTTCAAAAATAGACCTATATAGTTGCGCTGCTATTAGTCGTATAAAATGTACTATAGGCAATAAAGTTTCGTTAATAAGAGCAGCTGAACTAGATAAAATAAATCAATCGCTTGTAACCAATCAGATGATTGTAGTGCTTGGGGATTCAGGCTCAGGTAAGTCTTCGTTAGTGCAGAGATATACTTCATCTAAAAGAAAAAATGGTTTAATTTGGTTTGATGCCGCTTTATTTGAGTACAAAGATGCTCATGAGGTATTAAAGAAACACCTGTCTTTAGAGCACTCTTGGAATGAATTAGCAAAAGATATAATCACAACCCCAAGAACAATTGTAGTTGATGGCATTGATAGGCTATGGAAGCATGAATTTATTGCAGTAGTCGATGAGTTCATCAAACCTCTACTAGTAAAAAATTCGTCTACTAAAATTGTAATTACCTGCCAATCTTTTCATTGGCAAAGAATTCAAAATCAATTGCTAAAAGTTGGTAGCGCTATAGGGAATTCGGAAACGGTTAATATTTCAGATATTAATACAGATGAATTAGCAATTCTTAAAAATCAATTTCCACAATTTAATAAAATTATAAGTAATAATACTGTTGGTAAGTTTTTGCTTCGTCCAAAAATATTGGATCTGTTCGCCAAGATGCCATCAAATTCTTTACCCGATGTAAATATATTGCAGTCTGAAGTAGATCTTATTAATTGGTATTGGAATACCGAGATAACTCAATCAGAACAAGGCGCTTTAAAAGAACGATTCCTTTTGAAATTGGCAAAGTTACAGGGTGAAAAATTAAGTAACACTGTTCAAGTCTCTTCATTCGATGTACCTGAATTAATAGCACTTGAATTACTGGAAAAATCTCAAATATGTTATAGAAAAGAAGGGAAAATATATTTTGAGCATGACATATATTCAGACTGGTTCAAACAACGTGTTATTGTCGATGAGTTAGAAAAAAGTGATATATTTTTAGGATCTTGTGTGGATAATCCTCAATGGCATAGGGCTATTTCGCTTTTTGGCACAGAGTTAGTTCAAAACTCAACACTATTTAATAAATGGGAACAATTAATTGATGAAGCAATAAAAAAAGAAAGCTATTTACTTGCAGACTTGTTACTAGAATCTATTCTTTTTGCTGCACGACCTAAAGAAGTTCTTAATAATCATTGGCAATACCTCAAAGGTAACGATGCAATATCAATAAATCGCTTTTTTAGCCGGTTTTTATTTACTGCAACAACACCTAATCAACAAACATTAAAACTAGCTAAACAATTTAATGTTTCTGAGTTGGAAGCATCTACAATTAATCGTATTCCTATAGGGCTAATGTGGGTTGGTGTCTTACAGTTTGTAATTGAAAATCAGCAAGACTTGATTAATTTAGCTCCTAAAAATACGGCTTTAATTTGCAAATCTTGGATCGATAATACATCAAAAGGCTTTCCATTACGAAAAGAGCTCTCGGATATTGCACTTAAAATAGGCTGGAGAGCCTTACAGTCAAGTCAGCATCATAGATATCATGAAAGGTGGGCGGGTGATAAGCATGATGATTTAAAGTTCTTTTACGATTTGGTGATATCCTGTGCGACAGAAAACCTGCCAGAAGTGATAAGTCTTGCGAAATGTGCATCAGGAGTAACCGAGCAAACGGAGCCATTACCCTTAGATCCTCCCCCTGAGCCCATTACAGATTCTGAAAGATTAAAATTATTAGAAGATATGGGTAGTCACACAACTATTTTTGATGATGAAAAAATTGTGGTACCTCCTATTAACGATAGTGCGAACTATAAAGTTGATTATGAATTTCAAGAGTATGTGTTAGAAAATAAGGGATTTACTACATTAATTGTTCAAGCACCAAAAGATGCTGCGTGTATCTTACTTGCTAACATTATCCGTGAGCCAGGCTTTACTTCTCGATACAGTAGTTATGATTTAGATAAGCCCTATGGCTTGACAAAACGAAGTATGAATCTATTCCCTCCCTTTTATAATAAAACACCATTTCTAGAGTTACTCAGAGTATCGTCAGAGCAAGGTATTAGAGTGATCTTAAGAATGACCGAAATTGCCACCGATGACTGGTTTAAAGAAAAAAAAGCAAGAAGTGAACGTGGTGAAGAAAGATTGTTCGATGAAGGTTACCCGCTAAGTACAGTACTGGAAATTGATGGCAGTGAAAAAGAATTTATTGGTGAGCGACGTTGGATGTTCGGCTGTAGAGCAACTACAACCCCACCGCAGATATTAATCTGTGCATTAATGTCATTGGAGAAGTGGCTTTTTGATAAGTTAGAAAACGATGAAAAAGTAGAACCTATAATAGAAGATCTTCTAAAACAGAGCAACTCAATGTCAATTGTGGGGATTTGCCTGCTTACTGCCAAAAAGAACAATGATTTATTTAAAAATGTGTTATTTGGTCTATTAAAATCTCCGTGGATATACGCATATGATTTACACCACAGCACAGGAGACGAAGGCTACCAAATGATGGGGCATGGAATGAGAGAAACTGAAGCTCAATTTAATGCAGCAAAGGAATGGCATACTCTTGAGCATAGAAAGCAAAAATTAGAAGATATAGTATTTTCTTTAATGTTAAATGATGAAACTTTTAAAAAAAGAGTTGATGACGAGCTAATTCCTGAACTGGCAAGTTGGCTTAATAATGCGAATAAAAATGATCAAAATTACATTTTTATACTTAGGTTAAGACATCAATTTGAACTAACTAATTGGAACGTATTTAAAAATAAAGAAGGTAATATACAATTTAATTTTAACCCACCAGAAGAACTTGAAAAAATACAAATAAGAGATGCTGAATACAATTCATTAAGATCACTATTGTTGACTGTGCCGCATAAATGCCTTGCTTTAATAGATAAAAACGAAACTATAAATGAAAAGGAAATTGGAGCTTTATTTGAAAAGTTATCGAATATTGATCCTGATATATTTGTTATAGATGATGAATATGCATCTTCTATTAGAGCAAGTTGTGCATTAGCGTCACTAATTATATTAAAAAAAGATGCTTTACCTGACGTATATAAAAAACATCATAAAACATGTAAAGAAGTAATTCTCCATCATTGCTTTGAACCTCCTAAATTAGGAATACAAATTCCTGAATCTTGTTTTTCTATTGAGTGGGATCGATTTTGTGCTAGGGCTTTACCAAGGATGTTGGTTGAAGAGCCTGAGAGTGAAAATATTCGAATAGCTATTGCGAATTTGTGTATGGGTCTTCATTACGAAGCATTAGAGTTCTTAATGGTTAGTTTTAGCAATTATAGAGAACAACTAAATGATGACTTTTACAGGCTACTAAACTTAGTAAACCTTTGGGCTCCATTGCGACTTCGAATCAGAATTGCTACAAATGACAATGTCTGGGGCGAAGAACATTTGACAGAAGAACAATTATTTGAAAAAGCAGAACAGCTTGTTAATAGGTATGTCAATAAAGAGTTACCAATAACTTTACCGAACTGGAAGGCGCTAAATTCTGCTTTTGAAGAATTCGAACAAACTAACTCTGTCAATAAGAAGCTAATCAAAAGTAATTTAGTTAAAGTTGATGATTATGTTATTTTATATGGTTACTCGTGGTTAACTACACTAGATAAAGCAAGTACAGTTAAAGAAAATGAGTGTTGGTTTTCAATTTACCAACAATTAGTGCTAACACTATGGGGAAGACTTTCTAAAGACTTAGATTCTAATAAGAGAAGAAATGGTACACCTTATAAATTAGATTATTGGATCTTAGAAAAAGTAGCGAGAGTTTTAATTTCTTGCTCAAGAGAGCAGGCAGTAAAGTTATGGAAGCCGATTTTAAGCTTAGGTTGTACAAAAGAGTATTGGGTTACTCATTTCCTTTCTAACTGGTTTAATCAAAATCATATCAATAAAGATAATAATCATTTTGTGACCATATGGAAAGATATGATTGTTTATGTAAAACAGTCACCTCAGTGGTTTGATTTACTTAAATCTAGAGTACGAAATGACTCTATTTGGAGTGCATTATTAGGAATTGACTCAATAGCTTGTCAATTTATTTGGAAATATGATCATTATTCTATAATTGCTGATATGAAAGAGCATTATCTGTTTTATGCAGAGAAAATTTTAGGCATGTACAATATTGATAAATTTTCATATTTTCTTTCTACAGCAAGTGGCTCTGCAATAGCAGAAGATGGTACAAATTGGATTTTTGAATACTTATCAAAAGTTAAAATACATGGATTAAGAGATAGTGAACAAGATACATTAGTTCAACTTATACAAGGGCAATTAAGCCAAGATGGCAGCTTCGATAACTTATCTAGCAAAATCCAAGAATCTATTCTCGGCTTATTAAAAATATTGGTTGAAAAACAAAACATTAAAGCAATGGAGTTGTATAAAACGTTAATTTGATACTACCAAAGGCTGTGTTATTTGATAAAACAAGTTGTATGGCAACAATTATTTGATCATTCAGAAAATATCTAACAAGCACTTTTTTGTCTAAAAAATGGACAAAAAGTTAAATGATTTGATGTAAATATGTAATTGATAATATTAGTAATTTTTACATGTCCATTTTTGCATGTGATAAGTGT
>Ga0316207_10003152_pt1 | contig 15774 bp, 15 predicted proteins | sample 6weekpyrite_MG_FD_204943 | JGI IMG/M metagenome (GOLD analysis project Ga0316207, IMG submission 204943) | Microbial mat bacterial communities from mineral coupon in-situ incubated in ocean water Damariscotta River, Maine, United States -... | ecosystem: Environmental > Aquatic > Marine >... | reverse complement strand
ATGGCTATTTCACCTTTACGTTGATTAGGATCCTCACTTACCCATCGACTTAAATCTTCTAGCGAACCCATCTTTATTGTTTCATACATTTTAGTCAGCTCACGCATAAAGGTGGCCTCACGACTTGCTCCCAAACATTCCACCATATCCACTAAAGTATCGACAATACGGTGCGGTGCTTCAAAAAATACCAGGGTATCCGTCATGTCGGTTAACTCTTTAAGTCGGGAGATCCGCTGCGTTGATTTTGACGGCAAAAAGCCCTCAAAGTGTATGTTACTGGTTGGTAAACCGGCCACACTCAAGGCTGTGCTTAAGGTACTTGGACCCGGCACGGGTACTACGGGGATATTTAATTGATGTGCCCGGCGAACAATGTAATAACCCGGATCGCTTATTAGTGGCGTACCCGCATCAGATATCACTGCAATCGACTTACCCGCCTGTATTTTTTCCAATAAACTTTCACAGGCATCACGTTCGTTATGTTCGTGAAGAGCTGTTAAACTTGTATTAATTGCGAATTGATGTAATAAAGGGCGACTATGGCGGGTGTCCTCAGCCGCAACCAAATCAACATTTTTCAAGGTTTCAATAGCGCGTTGTGACACATCTCCCAGATTACCAAGTGGCGTTGCGACAATATACAAAGTACCGCTTTTATGACTGGTTGAATGATTCACGCTATAACCTAAATTTTAATTAAACAACTAATGTAAGTGATATACAAAGATAACCTGATGAGCCAAATCTTAAACTGTACACATATAAAAAACACCCTGTTATTTCTCTCATTTTTATTGCTTTTGTCATGCAGCGGTACCCCTCAACACCCAGATAGTACTGAAGAAATAATCCAGGCTCCAGAGATCAGCACAACAACTATTCAGAGCAATACGCTACTCATTAAACAACAATATCAAACTGCCGTCGAATTTTACCAGCAGGCTTTAAGCAACCCGGATCTGGAAAACCAAACTACCTTTATTCAACTTCGACTCGCAGCAAGTTATGCACATGTTGAAAAATCTCACCAATCCAGACAAATTTTAACGCAATTATCTCAAAAGATACTGACACCCGCTGAACAGCAATTAATACGATTGGCAAAAGCGAATATAGCCATTGCTGAGCGCAATGCTGATGAAGTTCTGGAAATCTTACAGACCGGGTTTGCCCCTGATACCGATGCAAGCCTGTTAGCTGAGTACCACTTATTAAGAGCGCAAGCTTACTCCATGTCTGGTAACTCACTGGATTCTGCACAAGAACATGTTTACTTTGAAAACTATGTCTCCGATATCGCGTTAGTCCATTCCAATCAGAAAGATATATGGGCATTGCTTGCTAATCTATCCATTCGTTCATTACAACAACTGATACCCGCACCCGCACCTGACATACTGAGTGGCTGGATGGAGCTGGTTAAAATTGCCAAGGCTTACCAACTTAATCCGGTTGATTTAAAAATACAGATTACCAGATGGCAACAAAGCTATCCTGACCATCCCATACAGGAAGCAATGCTCGATAATTTGATGCACCGTAAGCTCGAAGATGTATCCGTACCTGATCGTATAGCACTACTGTTACCCTTATCTGGTAACTTTGCGAAAGCAGCCGATGCGATACGCGATGGATTTATAGCTGCTTATTATTCGCAGTCAACAGATCGCAAACAAACTATTAAAGTTTATGATACTGCGGATGCAACAAAAACATTTAGTGATGTTTATCAACAAGCGGTGAATGATGGCGCAGAATTCATTATCGGGCCATTAAAAAAACAATCGATACAACAGCTGCTTGAAGACGATATATTACCCGTGCCAACGATGGCTTTAAATTACATTGGTTTGGACGCACCTCCACCGAGCAACCTGTATATGTTTGGCCTGTCTCCTGAAGAAGAAGCGCGCCAGGTTGCACAACGAACCTGGTTAGATGGCCATATTCGGGCCACAGCTATGTATCCATCCGGCCCATGGGGCGAACGGGTGTTTAATGCCTTTAAAACACAATGGGAAAGTATCGGTGGTATCGTTGTTGGACAACAAACTTACGCATCAACAAAACGGGATTTCTCTCAACCAATTCGAAACATGCTGGAAATTAATGCCAGTCGGGATCGCTACCGTAATCTAACAAGAGTCATACAGCGCAAGGTTAAATTTACTGCAAGACGTCGACAAGATGTTGATTTTATTTTTCTCGCCGCGTACCCAAGACAGGCGAGACAAATTCGTCCTCAAATAAAATTTTATCATGCTGCTGACATCCCTGTTTATTCAACATCACATGTCTTTACCGGCAACTTAAATCAGGAGCGTGATCGTGATATGGATGGAATGATATTTGGTGATATGCCATGGGTGCTTACTGAAAGTACATCACATCATGGACTACGTGCTGATATAGAATCTTTAATCTCCAATGCAGGTAACCGATTACAACGGCTTTATGCGCTTGGTATTGATGCATTTAATATTATCCCGGCAATAAATACCTTAAGTAATTATTCATACGAACGCTTTGATGGAGAAACTGGTAGCTTAAGTCTGGATGAGTTCCGCCGTATAAAACGCCAGTTAACCTGGGTTACATTCCGTAGCGGTCGACCAAGTTTAATTGGCGACAATCAATAAAAACGTATCATGTCTCTGCTTAAAAAGGCTCAGCACTTGTTAACTGGTGAGAAGGCTGAGCTTGATGCCAGCGAGTATCTTAAAAAAAATAAACTGAAACTGATACAAAAGAACTACCGTTGTAAATTTGGTGAAATTGATTTAATCATGCAGGATAAACAAACACTTGTATTTGTAGAAGTACGCTATCGTAAAAACAATCAATTTGGATCGGGTGCCGAAACCATTACACCATCAAAGCAGAAAAAACTAATAAAAACTGCCAGCTACTATTTGCAGCAACATCCGCCTGCATCTCAATTTTCAGCACGATTTGATGTTGTCTCAATGACATCTGACACCCGTCAGCAAAATTCTCAAAATGAAAGCAAAATTGACTGGATAAAGGATGCTTTTCAAGCGTAAAATCCGGTAATCTTTTAATAATCTCAGAGTCTTAATATGAGCAAGAAACAAATAAGTTTAAACATTGAAAAAATGTTTGACGATAGTATTGCAACTAAACAAGCTGCAAAAAAGTCACTTATTGAGCCTTTAACAGATGCTGTTAATCTGCTTGTTAATACACTGAAAAATGGCAATAAGACGCTAGTTTGCGGTAATGGCGGCTCCGCAGCTGACTCGCAACACTTTGCAGCAGAACTAATTTGTCGCTTCGAACTTGAACGCCCATCCCTACCTTCCATTGCTTTAACAACAGATACCTCAGCAATGACCGCTATATCAAATGATTATAGTTACAATGAAGTATTTGCCAGACAAGTATCTGGACTTGGACAACAAGGCGATGCACTCATCGCTATATCGACCAGTGGTAATTCTGAAAATGTAATTCGTGCCATTGAAGTCGCTCATGAACAACAAATGAATGTTATCGCTTTAACAGGGAAAGACGGGGGGAAAATTGCCTCATTATTGAAAGATAACGATGTAGAAATTCGTGTTCCAACAGAGTCAACTGCCCGCACACAAGAAGTACATATTCTTACTCTTCATTGCTTATGTGATCAAATAGATCAACAAATGTTTGGGTAGTAACCTATATGCATGACGAACCTTTACCAGAAAACTTTCTCACTAAACTACAACAATGCGTATCAGAAAAATATTTTTATGATGATCCATCAGACTGTTATGCCTATGGGTACGACAATAGTCGGCAACATCAATTACCTCACGCTGTTGTTCTACCTGAGAATACTGAACAAGTACAAAATATTGTTGCACTATGCTCTGAATACAGTGTTGCTCTCACAACACGTGGTCGAGGGACAGGGACAGCGGGAGGAAGCGTACCTCTAAAACATGGTGTAGTCTTATCGACAGAAAACATGTCAAATATCATTGATATCGATCCTGATAATCGCGTAGCAACGGTGCAACCAGGTGTTTTAAATCAGACTCTGCAAGATGCTTTAATACCTCACAAGCTCTTCTGGGCACCCGATCCAACCAGTGCCGCTTTTTGTAGTATTGGTGGTAATCTTGCAGTTAATTCGGCTGGACCCCGTGCAGTAAAGTATGGCACCACACGCGATAACGTACTTGGCCTGCATGCAGTTACTGGTACCGGTGATTTAATTCAAACAGGTGTTTATACAACCAAAGGCGTTGTTGGTTATGATTTAACACGTTTACTCATTGGCTCAGAAGGTACACTTGCCATCATTACTGAGGCACACCTGAAATTGCTGCCTTTGGCAGACGCCAAGGCCACACTACAAATATTTTATAAAGATATTGAATCAGCAACGCTGGCAATTACAAAAGTCATGGCTCAACCGATAAGTCCCTGCACCCTGGAATTTATCGATTCTGCCTGTCTCGATATTATTCGCAAACATTCGGATATAATCCTGCCAGCTGATGCCAAAGCATTATTAATGATTGATGTCGACGGGAATGAAGAAACTATCAAAACAGCAATCCACGGCATTTCTCCAGCCTTAAAAAATAATGGGCTTATTGAATTAAATATTGCAGAATCAAAACTAGATATCGAGAAGATATGGAAAACCCGAAAAGCATTGTCACCTGCACTTAGGAACATTGCGCCGAAAAAAATAAATGAAGATGTCGTTGTCCCTGTTTCCAGAATCCCTGAACTGATTGCACAACTTGAAGTTATCTCTGACAAATACAGTATTCCAATCGTTAATTTTGGCCATGCAGGTAATGGCAATATCCATACTAACTTATTGCTTGATGAAAAAAATCCTCTTCAGGCAAATAACGCACAAGCCTGCTTAAGTGATGTATTTGAGCTGGTGCTGGAATTAAATGGAACAATATCAGGCGAACATGGCGTTGGAATGGAAAAGCGTGATTATGTTGGTCGTGAAATTGGCACTACAACACTTAATCTTATGCGTAATATTAAAGCACAATTTGATCCGAATAATATTTTAAACCCGGATAAAATGTTTCCACTTGAAAAATAAGCGAGAGCATTTTGAAATATCATTTAACGACGTAATTTATTTTCTTATTCTTAGCAGAGACCTGAGGGATAACGAGAAGATATAGTACAAGGCGGAAATTGATTCTGAAAACGGAGTTTACATTGAGTAAATGAGTATTTCTGAATCAATTGACAACGCAGTAATCTATCTTCTCGTTATTACTCAGGCAGAAGAACCGCTTAAGGCAAGATCATTACCATTGATAAAATCCACATCCAGCTCTTCAGTTTCAAAGCCATGTTCATGAATAACATCAAGCACTAATTGCAAATCAAATAACTGATGAGAAGTAATCATTATTAAACTGCTATCCAGTGATACCCTTACACTAATTCCATTTAGCTCATTTAAGTCAGCTTCCAGCTTTTCGGCATGATGGGGGTAAATCATACCGTAGACTTCAAATGAAATAATTCGCATTATTATTATCCAATTTTCAAAATCTGTATAAAAAACAAACAATATGTATGTTAATTATACGAAATAAATTGAATTAAGCCTACAATAAAAGTTTAGAAATTTTATTTTACAATTTTTAAACTTGGCTTTTTAGAGGTCTTTTCTGGCTGAGATGACTTACCAGAATTTGGGTCATCTGACGGAGGATCGGTATCTTCGTTATCATTATTAAACATCATTCCACGTCCATTTTCTTTAGCGTATACACTTAAGACTGCTTCTACGGGAAACGATACTTCCATGGGCTTACCATGAAATCTTGCACTAAATAAAACGTATTCATTACCTAAATTAAGGTTTTGGGTAGCACCAGGACTTACGTTTAACAGTATCTTACCTTCTTCAACATATTCGCGCGGAATAACCACATTGTCATGATTGGCGTCAACAAGCACATAAGGCGTCAATTCGCTATCAACAATCCATTCATGCATGGCGCGAATCAGGTATGGACGGCTTGAAAGCATATTAATATTAACCGGGAAAAATATTTAATAAAAAACTAATCACGTAGTTCTTTTTCAGCTTCGGTTAGGCTTTCTTTAAACGCTTCACGCTCAAAGAGTTTCTCAGCATAATTAATAAGTGGCTTTGCCTGTGCCGGTAGGTGAATACCATATGAAGGCAAGCGCCACAATAATGCGGCTAATGCACAATCTATTAAGGTGTATTCATCACTCATAAAGAATGGTTTTTGCTCAAAAATAACAGCTGCTCCAATTAGACTATCCTGCAGTGCTTTGCGAGCATCTTCAACATCTTCACCACTATTAATCTTTTTAGATAGATCAATCCAGTCTCGTTCAATACGTTGCAATAACAGTCTAATACGTGAACGCGAGACAGGATCGACAGGCATTAAAGGCGGATGCGGAAAACGTTCATCTAAATACTCCACGATCACTTTATGATCATACAAAGCCAGATCACGGTCTACCAATGTTGGAACTTCATTATATGGATTTAATTCGCGTAAATCTTCAGGCGTATTTTCTAAATCAACAAAGCTTGAGTCGTAACTGATTCCTTTTTCGGCAAGAACTATTCTTACCATATGACAATATAGATTATTATCACTATTAAAAAGCATCATTGCTAAACGTTTATTTGCTACTTGAGCCATTTTTAATACCTATAGACTTAATATAAATAGTATAAAAACAAGTTTGTATTTTCATCGAGTCAGAAAAACAAAAACAAGAAAAGAGGGTTACCCCTCTTCTCTTATATTGTTAATGTTAATTCTAATCAAAATGACAAATGAATTTATTAACCAGTGTAGTTTAGTGAACGTCTTTCCAGAACTCTTTCTTCATCGCATACGATACAACAAAGAGTAAGAACAGGAATCCAAGAACATATACACCCATTGTGTAACGTTTTAACTTGGCAGGTTCACCCATGTATTCCAGATAGTTGACTAAATCAGTTACTGCACTGTCAAATTCAGCAGCACTCATTGTACCGGGTACAACTGTTTCAAAACCTACAATTTTAGTAACTTCTTTACCATCTACCTTAGTGGTTTTCTTAACAGCCTTTTTCAACCCCTCCAGCTCCCACATAACATGTGGCATACCTACAGAAGGAAAGACTGTATTGTTAACACCAAATGGACGTGAATCGTCAATGTAGAAAGACTTGAGATAAGTATAAATCCAGTCAGCACCACGTGAACGGGCTACTACTGATAAATCCGGTACTGCTGTACCAAAGTACGCTTTACCATCTTCTTCAGACATAGCAACCGTCATTAGTTGACCCGCTTTTTTAGGTTTACCATCTTTATCTTTAGAGAAGTCAGCTGGGAAAATCATATTTTCCACAACCTGTTCATTGGTTAAACCAATATCCTCAGCCATACGACTATAACGCATGTAACTAGCAGCATGACAATTTAAACAGTAATTAACAAACAACTTTGCACCACGTTGTAATGACGCTTTGTTATTTAAGTTAATCTCTACTTCTTCTAAATGTACTTTAGCACCTGCTGCCATTGCCATATTAGACAGTACAAACGTAGGCGCAAGAGCAATTAAGAGTGTTGCGATTAAAGTTTTCATTATCCTGTAACCCTCTCTGGAACTGGTTTAGCCTGTACCGACGATTTAAATTTCGCTGGAATGAGTAATAAAACAGCAAAACAAATAACAGGAATTAAACCTGATTTAAGCATCAACGCAATTTTATCTGCATCACCACCACGAAGCATATCAAGAACGACAACGATACCGACCATAACAATAAAGCTCGTTACATAGTATTTAGCCGAACGCTCTGCACTGAATATCCATAAGAATATAAAGAATGCAAAATATAGTTCAGTAAATCGGTACGCAAGCTCAGACAAAATGCCAGTCGCAGGTTGAGTACCCAACCAACCTAATACAATAAAGCTAACAATGAAGATAAACATATTCGCTTTAAAGATTGGTTCACGGTAACGCATGGATTTAACCGGATGACGGTCTAACCATGGCAGGAAGAATAAAAATACAATCGCCATACCCATTGCAATAACACCAGGGAATTGCGATTCCCAAATCGGCGGAATCGCACGAAGTATCGCGTAGAACGGTGTAAAGTACCATAAAGGCACAATGTGTTCCGGTGTTTTTAGCGGGTTAGCTGGAACAAAGTTATCTTTTTCCAGGAACCAGCCACCTAACTCAGGTGCGAAAAACAATACCACTGAGAAGAACATTAAAAACACAACCACGCCTACAATGTCTTTTACTGAATAGTATGGGTGGAATGGAATACCATCTTTAGGAATACCGTTTTCATCTTTGTTCTTTTTGATTTCAACGCCGTCTGGGTTATTAGAACCTACTTCGTGTAACGCAATGATATGTGCAACTACAAGTCCCGCTAAAATAAACGGTACAGCAATAACGTGGAAAGCAAAGAAACGGTTTAATGTCGCATCGGATACAACATAGTCACCACGAATCCAGACCGAAAGGTCTTCACCTACCCATGGAACCGCAGCGAACAAGTTAACAATTACCTGCGCACCCCAATAAGACATTTGCCCCCATGGTAGCAAGTAACCCAAAAAGGCTTCTGCCATTAAAGCGAGGTAAATTAACATACCAAACAACCAGATTAATTCACGAGGCTGCTTGAATGAACCATACATAAGGCCACGATACATATGCAGATAAACCACTACAAAAAATGCAGAAGCACCTGTTGAGTGCATATACCGAATCAGCCAACCAAAGTCGACATCTCGCATAATATATTCAACTGAAGCGAATGCCAGGTCAGCATCTGGTTTGTAGTTCATTGTCAGGAAAATACCTGTAACAATTTGAATAACTAAAATAAGTAATGCTAATGAACCAAAGAAATACCAGAAGTTAAAATTCTTTGGCGCATAATATTTTGCCATGTGGTCTTCCCACATTTTTGTCATTGGGAAACGTGCGTCCACCCAATTCATAAAGGCTTGAGTCTTGTTTGTCATTATGCCACTCCTCCGTCTTCACCAATCACCACCACCTTGTCACCATTGGTATACATATAAGGTGGAATAGCCAGGTTAATTGGTGCAGGCACACCCGCGTATACGCGACCAGCTAAATCAAATTTTGAGCCATGGCATGCGCAGAAGAAACCACCCAGCCAGTTTGATTCAAAACCGACATTACCGACATCCGGGCGATATGAGGGAGAACAACCCAGGTGAGTACAGATACCTTCAACCACTAAATATTCTGGTTTAATTGAGCGATGCTTATTCTTCGCATAATCTGGCTGTTTAGAAGAGTTTGACTCAACATCTGCCAGTTTACCTTCCAGCTTAGCTAAATCATCCAGATTTTGTTTTGTACGGTGTACAACCCAAACCGGTTTTTTACGCCATTCAACAACCAGGCGACGACCAGGTTCAAGTTTAGAAATATCCACTTCAACTGGCGCACCAGCAGACAAGGCACGTGCACTGGGCTGCATCGAACCTACAAATGGAACAACTGCCGCACCGGCACCGATAGCTCCAACCACTGTTGTTGCAGCGGTTAAGAAGCGACGTCTGCTTTTATCAACGTCTTGTTCACTCATTAAAAGTCTCCCAACTCGATTTGAATCACAGTTTATCGACAAAATGCCGAGATTTTTGACTCATTTTTTATTTATTTCTAAACCAAGCTATCCCGAAAATTTATATTATAAATTTGAAATATACTTAATTAGCTAAAATTTGCGGCGTAATTCTGAACTAAAGCCCCACTAAGGTCAAGTGAAAGGTGGATTTTGTTTTAGTAATCAAAAAGTTAGATGGGGTTATCAATATCTATAAACTGCTGATTTAGCTCAAAATGTTGCGCTAAATGCTCGCCAAGAGCCTTAACACCATAACGCTCAGTAGCATGATGCCCCGCCGCGTAGAAATGAATACCACACTCACGCGCGATATGGGTCGTTTGTTCAGATGCTTCACCTGTTATAAAGGCGTCTACGCCCAGCTCCACTGCTTTTTCAATATAACTTTGAGCGGCCCCTGTGCACCAGGCAACAGTCTGAATCATCTGGTTTTCGCTTGAGTCCGGCGAAATATGCAAAACCTCCCGACTTAACGAAACGCTGATCTGTTCAGCAAGATTTGATGCTGCTAATTTAGCAGACACCTTTCCATGCATCGCAATAGCCTGACTTCCGATACCACCAAAACGTCCCTCGACCTCCAATCCTAAAATAGATGCCAATTGGGCATTATTCCCCAGCAGTGGATGGGCATCGAGCGGTAAATGGTAGGCAACCAGACTGAGGTTATTATCCAGTAGTTTCTTTATCCTACGCTTTTTCATACCAGTAATATTGGGAGCTTCACCTTGCCAGAAAAAACCATGATGAACCAATAGCATGTCTGCACTATGCTCAACAGCTGCATCGATGAGTGCCTGAGACGCAGTCACACCGGTCACAATTTTTGCAACCTCACTGTTTCCCTCAAGTTGCAACCCATTTGGGCAATAATCTTTAAACTGCGTGGTTTCAAGCAGATCATCACAATAGTTTACAATATCTATTAACTTTGCCATTTCTAACCTTATATATGTGTCTTCAAATACAATAGACTACTTAAGTAAATAAACTGGATACTCTTTTTGCTGCTTATATAGCGGCATCACTTTCTCAGCCAGTTTTTTCAGTGTTTTTTGCCGGTTTTCTGATGAAGGGTGAGTACTCAAAAATTCAAGCTGCTTTTTACCACCGGCTCTCGCCATTTTGCCCCACAAACTTGCTGCAGCATAAGGGTCGTATCCCGCTCGGGCAGCCAGTTCAATTCCCATTCTGTCTGCTTCCCTTTCAGCAATACGGCTGTTAGGTAATTGTAACGCCAGTTTGGCTGCTAAAGCCGCCCCAGTTAAAGTAGCCCTGGAATTACTGCTTTCTCTCGTTGTAATAGCGACCGCAATTAGACCCAACTGTGCTGCCATTGCGACGGACATTTTTTCAGCTGTGTGATTTGCAAGTGCATGCGATATTTCATGCCCCATCACCTGTGCAAGTTCATCGTCTGTGGGTTTTATTTTATCTATAAATCCGGAATAAATGGCCATTCGCCCCCCGGCCATACACCAGGCATTGATTGTTTCAGGCGCATCAATGACTTTTACATTCCAGTCCCAGTTACGTGTATGAGGATATTGAATGATTGCCTGACTAATGATGCGCCCAGTGATGTGCTTTACTCGTTTAGAAACTGGCGGGTTATTATCAAGTTTTCCCTTGTCACTGAGCGGCTTTAAAGTTTGCACATAGGCTTCGCTTGATGCCTCGATTGCCCTTTCCGGTGATACCAACATCAACTGACTCCGGCCTGTCGGGCTGGTCGCACAAGCTTGTAAAAATAGTAGCCCGGCAAACAACATTGTCATTTTGCCAAGGTTTGTATTAATCCTGGATTTACCAAACTGTTTCAATATGGAACCTTTTAAATTACCTGCACCATCACTATATACTTTAAAGACAAAAGCGCAATATCTTAAAGAACATTCCTGTTGCAGGGGTATTAGGGTAAGATAATCTGAATATATTGTAGAGACAATTTCAACTTAACGCATACGAATTATTATGAAAATAACCAAAAGCCTCATCTTTTTATTTCAATTTACCACGGTGGGTTTAGCAGCCGCTTTCATACTTATATATATGTACCCAAATTTATTGAGTACAACTTCAACTCCGCCTAAGGTAGAAATTAAAGAAACGCAACACAATCACCAGGTTGTTGGTAGTCAACAACCCGTGATGTCTTATGCCGATGCAGTTGATACGGCATCGCCTGCAGTCGTTAATATCCAGACATCTAAAATTATTACCCGACAGGCAAATCCTTTATTTAACGACCCGTTTTTCGAACGATTTTTCTCTGACCGAAATCAATCTAAAAGCCGTAAAGAAGTTGAATCAAGCTTAGGCTCCGGTGTTATTTTCAATCAACACGGATATATTTTAACGAACAATCATGTAATAGCCGGTGCAGATGAAATTCTGATTGCGCTAAAAGATGGCATTGTTAAAAAAGCAAAAATTATTGGTACTGATCCGGAAACGGATCTTGCCGTTTTAAAAATAGAAGGCGATAACTTACCTGCTATCACACTCGGTAAAGATAAACAGGCTCGCGTTGGCGATGTGGTACTTGCGATTGGTAATCCATTTGGAGTTGGTCAAACAGTCACGTCTGGCATTATCAGCGCAACCGGACGTGACATGTTAGGCATCAACACCTTTGAAAACTTTATACAAACAGATGCAGCCATTAATCCTGGTAATTCAGGTGGCGCATTAATTAATCCGTATGGTGAACTTATCGGTATTAACACGGCCATTTTTTCTCGCAGTGGTGGTTCGCAGGGAATTGGTTTTGCTATCCCGGTCAGCCTTGCAAAAAATGTCATGCAACAAATTATTGAACATGGCCATGTCATTCGTGGCTGGTTAGGTGTCGCCATACAAAGCATTGATCGAAAGCTTGCCGAATCACTCGGCTTAACTTCAACGAATGGCGTTATTATTACAAATATTATTGTTAACGGTCCCGCTGACAAAGCTAAACTTACGCGTGGTGATGTGATTACAAAAATCAATGGCACTGAAATTAAAAATGTACGTCATGCATTAAATACGATTAGTCTTTCGAAACCCGGAGACAAGTTAAAAATCGAAGGTGTTCGTGAAGGCAAAATATTCGATGCAACTGCAATTGCAATTCAACGTCCCACACCAAAAAGAATTTCTGAACAATAAATAATCACTTCATTCAATTAATATTTAGAGTTGTATACAATTTAAACTATTTACTCCCCAAAATACTGATACTGTTTTTTTAAAGTGTTGATTTGCGTATATCAATCTTGACATAAAAAAATTCAATATTTACCCTAATGCTTATCTTTCAAGGAATATATAGTTTAGGGAAATTCTCATGTTAAAAATATATAGCTCTATCTTTCTTGCTTTTCTGGCTTTTCTGGCTTTACCAGCATACGCAGATAAAGATGATAACAACAAATTAGTTGATATCAATCCAGACCCAAAAATTTTCGAAACCACAATTATCGCAGCACAAAAAAAACTAAAGCTCCCTGATGGTAAAATAGTTACTGTCTTTGCATATAACAACCAGGTTCCTGGCCCCGAAATAAGAGTAAAACAAGGTGATAGAGTTATCGTTCACTTTATAAACAAGTTACCTGAAGAATACCCATCAACAATTCATTGGCATGGTATTGAGTTAAATAATAAAAGTGATGGCACCCCAATGACTCAAGCACCTGTACCGGCAGACAAGTCTTTTACTTATGACTTTATAGCAAAGCGTAGCGGCAACTACTGGTACCATCCACATGTTCGAAGCAGTAATGCAGTCCATGCAGGCTTATATGGCCCACTAATAATTAAACAAGCTGTAGAACACGAATTAAAAAAAGAAAAGGTTTTACCAAAAAAAGAAAAAACCATCGTGCTAAGTGATATAGCAATCGTAGATGGCAAACTAAAAGATATTGAATCCACTCCTATGCTTGAAACCATGAATGGTACTGAAGGTGAGTACTTGCTTGTGAATGGTAAGGTTCAACCTACATTCAAAGTAAAGGCTGGCTCACCTTTAAGATTAAGATTAATCAATGCATCAATCTCTCGATATTACAGATTGTCTCTTCCGGGGCATACTATGTACCGTATTGGTGGTGAAGGTGGTTTACTTTCCAGAGTTCGTGTTGAGGGCGGCCCTGTAATGGGAATGCGTATGCCTATGCACATGGCTATGATGGGTGATAAGGACATAACTATGCCAGAATACACTGGCTATACTGGTCCAATAATGATCGATCAGGGTTATAGCAAAGGTGAAATTCTTCTGGCACCTTCACAACGAGCCGATATTGTCATTATTCCAAATGGTAAAGCAGGTGAAACATTAACCGTACAATGGAAAGATTTTGCTCGTGGCCGACATCAAATGGTAATGACACCAATGGGAATGATGATGACAGAAGCAGATGATGACGGACTAAGACCTTCAATTGATTTATTTCATATCAAGATGAAAAAAAATAAAAAACACAAACGATCTCTATTTACAATCAATGAAGGCGATACCTTAATAGCTAATCCCGGCCGCTTAACGTCTGAACGTCAGGATAGTCAGATTAAACTTCAGGCCAATATGATGGCCATGATGTCAGGTATGCCTAAAAAAACCTGGTTTAAGATTGATGATTATTCCGGTGTTGATGGCCGAACCAATTACCGCACTGCGTCAATTGGTGAAACGTTGAAATGGGAAACTCATAACCACACAGATATGCATCACCCTTTTCACTTACATGGCTTTTCTTTCCAGCCAACGATGTTTATGCATATGAACCACGATGAAGGTTATATGGATATGTGGAATGTAAATTCAGAAAATGAATATGTTGATACCGTTAACATTCCTCCACATACATCTGTATTCTATCTGTTTAACATTGATGAAAGACCCGGATATGCAGCTGAAGCTGGAACTGAGCTTGGTAATGGTGCAGCCGGAGACTGGGTATTCCATTGCCATATATTTCAACATGGCGTTAATGGCATGATGTCATTCTTACGAGTTACGCCATAAACCAACTTCAACTAACTAAAATCTCAGCAGCACTTTAAATTATCCTGTAAACCCCAGTTTATGGGGCTTTCCCCATGAGATTCTAAATACTGATTCGTTTTAGAAAAATGTTTGCAGCCCAAAAAACCTCGATGTGCTGAAAGTGGTGATGGGTGCGGTGCTTTTAAAACCAGGTGTTTGTTGATATCAATAAAATGCCCTTTTTTCTGTGCATAAGAACCCCATAGTAAAAAAACCAGTCCTTCACGATGTTCATTTAATAATTGAATAGCGCGATCAGTAAACTCCTCCCATCCTTTGCCTTGATGAGAACCAGCTTTATTCTGTTCCACCGTTAGCATAGCGTTTAATAATAAAACACCCTGCTCCGCCCAAGATTGCAAGTATCCATTTGCTGGCATCGTAACACCAAGATCCTGTTGAATTTCTTTATAAATATTAATTAAAGAGGGTGGAATGCGAACGCCGGGTAATACTGAAAAGCTTAAACCATGCGCCTGGTTCGGACCATGATATGGATCCTGGCCTAGTATTACAACTTTAACCTTATCAAAAGGTGTGCTGTTAAAGGCATTAAAAATTAAGTCGCCTTTTGGAAAAATAGTTTTGCCCTGTTGATTTTCAGCACGTAAAAAGCTTTTTAATGTTTTCAGATAAGGCTTATCAAATTCTTCTTTTAGTAATTCAAGCCATGAATCATCTAATTTGATGTCGTTAGTTGCAGTATTCATAATAAATTAACAGGTTTAACTATCACTTTTTGCATTATGCTCGTATTCATTTACGATAGCATCAAGTTGCTGCCGACCGGAAGCAATATCGGTCACATCATTTATTGTAATAGCAAAATTATTTACTTCACCACTAGCAGAAGCCAGAGGAATAAAAGTGATATTCTGGTACATAAAAGCTGCTGCTTTTGATGAGTTACGGGTATTCTTAAATTTAAACAGATAAGGACGCTCTTCCCATAGTGATAACAGTTTTTCTTTTTGTGAAATACTTTTCTCTGCCTTGTCAACAAACCACTGCTTAGGCAAATCATTAAAATACCCGAAAAGATTTTTCCCAATAATCG
>Ga0316207_10003151_pt1 | contig 15779 bp, 11 predicted proteins | sample 6weekpyrite_MG_FD_204943 | JGI IMG/M metagenome (GOLD analysis project Ga0316207, IMG submission 204943) | Microbial mat bacterial communities from mineral coupon in-situ incubated in ocean water Damariscotta River, Maine, United States -... | ecosystem: Environmental > Aquatic > Marine >... | reverse complement strand
CCTTAATGCATCATGCACAAAAGATGGAAACAATGTTGATCAGAATTATGTAAATCGGCTTTATTCACTCATGCAAGATTTTCCGACGGGAGCGAAATCCGTATTATTGGGATTTGAGCATCACTATGATTCAGATGGAAAATTAGAACAGACAAATTCCCCATTTCATACACCAAATAAATATGCCAGGAAAATTGCAGATCAATATCCTGATAGATTTCAATGGGCAGCATCAATTCACCCCTACCGTCATGATTCAATTGAAATGTTAGAACTCGCCATAAAGCAAGGAGCTAAGGTGATTAAATGGCTTCCACCTGCCATGAACATCGATCCTTCATCAGCAAGATGTGATGCTTTTTATGAAGTTCTTGCGAAGCATAAAATCCCTTTACTAAGCCATGCTGGTGATGAACATGCTGTCGATGCTGGAGATTTACAGAAATTGGGCAACCCTCTCTTACTCCGGCGTCCTTTAGAACATGGTGTAAAGGTTATTATGGCGCACTGTGCAACGATTGGAAACAATATAGATTTAGATAAAGGAAAAAATGGGCCTGAAGTCGAAAATTATCGTTTATTTGGCCGATTAATGAATATAAATAAATTTGAAGATAATTTGTTTGGTGATATTGCTGCGATAACACAAATTAATCGTAGTCAAGAAGCTTTGGAGTATGTGGTTAATCACGATGAATGGCATCATCGCTTATTACAAGGTTCCGATTACCCATTACCAGGTGTTATGCCTGTCTTTTCCCCTCAAACCATGGTCGATCGCGGATACATTTCATTAACAACTGCTCAACTAATTTCAGAGATTCGTAAATACAATCCTTTGCTTTTTGATTTTTTACTCAAGCGCTTTATCAAAATTAAAGGTAAATCCTTTTCAAACGCAGTATTTGAATCTGCAAAAATCATTGAAAACAACTCAACAATTTAAAATCAACGATAGAAATTTATCAATGAATGCATAAAATTCAATCAAACCCTCTCCCATTGTTAAAACAATGAAATAATTTCATCTATGCATTTCAGATTGAAGTAAATTAACACTTTTTACGATGGAACTAACAAATGATCTCTAATTTCAGTAACACTTAATTTAACTAAATCTTTATTAATTTCATGCGTAATTAGTTTTGCTAAATTTGGACTAATATTCTGCCTCAGCACACCAAGAAAACTAGGTGCTGCGGCAATAAACAATTGACCAAATTGCCCATCATTTCGGGATTTTTCAAGCCTTGCATTGATTTCACGGGCAAAATTTACAGCTTCTTGTTCTTTAACACCTGTTTGCGCCTCAAAACCATGTCGACTACTGCCTCCTCCTGAATGACTGCCTGGCAGGTCAGAAGTAATTTTCTGTTCATGCAATCTTGATTCAGCATGCAACAAATCGTCTACCTCGACTAATGTATCTACTTCACGGTCCAATTTAAATATTTTTGCACAACTACTATCTGCAACTAAAATCCATGTATCTGACATTTTAATTCTCCTTTCCTTTGAAAACAGTACTTAACTTAACCCATCTATACTTAAATTTTAGTACAGTTTTTATCAAAATTAATTGACATAAATAGTATTGTGGTTAATTATTTAAATGCATTTTTTCAATGGCAAACTCCTGCATACGGAATTTCTGTAATTTGCCGGTGATAGTCATTGGAAACTCTGTAACAAAGCTAATATGTTTGGGAATCTTAAAATGTGCCAACTTGTCTTTACAAAACTCTCGAATCTCCTCTTCAGTGGCAACTTGGGAATTATGTAATTGAATCCACGCCATGATTTCTTCCCCATAATACTCATCGGGTATACCAAACACTGCCACTTCTGCTACCTTGGGATGAGTGAAAATTAAGTCTTCAATTTCCCTCGGATAAATATTTTCCCCACCCCGAATTATCATATCTTTAAGTCGACCAGTGATACATACATATCCATCCCCATCCATTGTGCCTAAATCACCGGAATGCAACCAGCCAGCCTCATCAATCGCTTTTGCAGTTTCCTCAGCATCACGATAGTAACCATGCATAATATGATACCCACGAAAGCAAATCTCTCCGACACTGCCAATTGGAACAGTTTGATTAGTATCGGTATTAACAATTTTAACTTCCTGATGAGGTAAGTTTTTCCCAACTGTTGTTGTACGGCGCTCCAAATTATCTTCGCGCATGGTTAGGTGCGTCAATGGAGACGCCTCCGTTTCCCCATAGCCAATTAAAATTTCATTGCAATGCATATCCTCGATAACTCGCTTCATCAATGCAGGGGCGCAGGGAGCGCCCGCCATGATACCTGTACGCAAACTGCTCAGCTTATACTTATTAAAATGAGGATGTTCAAGTTGTGCAATAAACATGGTTGGTACGCCATGAATGGCAGTGCATTTTTCCTGATCAATTGCCTGTAATTCTTTTTCGGGATCAAAGTGTTCACTAGCGATAACTGCGCAGGCACCAACTGAGAAACATAATAGATTAGCGAGCACCATTCCAAAACAATGATAAAAAGGTACTGGAATACATAATCGGTCTTTTTCCGTAAAATGCATCGTCTGCGCAGAAAAATAGGCGTTATTTAATATATTGTGGTGGCTAAGCACCACTGCTTTAGGAAAACCAGTAGTCCCGGAAGTGTATTGAATATTGATAGGATCATCACGATCTAATGTGGCCGTTAGCTTATCAATTTCAGTAAGATCAACTTCTTCAGCTTTTTCAATAAAATCCTGCCAACAAATAAAACCTGGATGTTCGCATTCTGTGTCCATTGGATGTTCAGGATTATAAACGAAAACCTGACGCAATTCTGAAAACTCTGTACTCTCTATTCGATTGACACAAGGTTCTTTTAATTCAGGAATCAACTCCCTCAACATAGCGACATAATCACTACTACGAAATGACGGAATGAGAAATAAACCTTGAATTTCAGATCGTTTCAACGCATACGCTAGCTCACGTGCTCGATAAGCGGGATTAATATTTACTAAAATTATGCCAATTCTTGCAGTCGCCATTTGTAGCACTACCCACTCGATATTATTAGTCGACCAGATGCCAATACGATCACCTTTACTAAATCCAACACTTATAAGCGCTCTTGCGACAATGTCAATTTGAGCAGCGAATTCAGAATAGGATAAGCGTTGATTTTGAGGCAATGAAACAACTGCTTCATGCTGAGGAAATTGATGTACTATTTTGGAAAAATATTCAGGAATGGTATCACCTAAAAGTGGTGTAGCACCCCCTCGATGGAAATAACTATGTGTTAATGGATTCGTCATGATACGTATCCTAGTTAGTTAGAGTCTCCCAATAGCTATTAACGCTATCTTGGATTTCATTAATAAGCTTTTCATTCCGAGCAGGTTTAAATAAATGATCAAAGCGTTCCTGAGTTTTTAAATAATCTTCAACTGGCAAGCGAGAATGCGGGATCTTAGTATGTACTATTTCACCATTGATATATTCTTTCAATGGCCAGATACCGGTTTTTACTGCAAGTTTTCCGATATTAATCGACTCTTTAGGGTCAAACCCCCAGCCAGTTGGGCATGGTGCTAAAGTAATGATTAAGCGCGAACCTTTTAGCTGTTTAGCTTTCTCAATTTTTCTTGCGAGATCTAATGGTTCAGAGCCGATAACAGTTGCCACGTAACTGGGCTTATGAGCAGCCCAGATAGCAAACAAATCTTTTTTAAATCCGGAAAAACCTAACGGCCCTTTACTCGTTGCAGTCCTGGCTGCATGAGGGGTTGCTCCTGAATATTGTTGACCGGAATTCCCATAACCTTCATTGTCGTAACAGATATAGAGAAAATCCAGATTTCGCTCCAATGCACCGGAAGTCGCATTTAAACCCATGCCATAGGCTGATCCGTCACCTGTTAAAACAACGGGTAATAGATCCTCTTCTTCACTTATGGCTTTTTTTTCTTTTAGAATATCCAGTGCATCTCGCACACCTTGTGCTGATGCGGGTGCAGCGGCCATGGCAGTATAAAGCCATGAACCTCGAAAAGGCGTAAAAGGATAAACTGACAATAGCGTCATACATCCCGCTGCATTAATAAAAACAGTTTTCTCACCCAATATGTCATAAATCTCATGTAAAGCTTGTAAACCACCACAACCAGCACACATAGGAGTACCTGTCCCCAACAAATGAGTCGAAGGTAAATCTTTCATCCGTTTGAAATGCGTTTCACCCATGAGAATTCAACTCCTCTCGCTCAACATGAGCAATAGCCTGCAATTTTTTAAGTTGGCGCAATTCATTTTCTGTATAAAGTAGACGTGGTGGTGGAACTTCTCCCTTAAGCACCGCATCTTTCAATACCTTAGCAATTTCAAAAAATTCCTCTTGACTGATATCCCTGCCACCCAATCCACCAATAAAACTGGCGATGATCTCTGGCGAATCAGCATTGCCATAAAGTTCTGAAATTAACTCGGCGTGTAACACGCCACCTTTACCCATAGAAATATTTTGATCAATGATAGCTACCGCTTTTTTACCTGCTAACAATTCACAAAAATCTTCCCCAGGAAAAGGCCGGATTAAACGCGGTCGTAATAATCCTATTTTCCACCCTGCCTCACGCAAGCTATCCACGGCAGCTTTGGCTTTTGTCGCAAAACAGCCCATCATAACCAACACGTAATCTGCATCTTCACAGCGATAATTTTCGATAACATCATGAGATCGCCCAAATAATTCAGTAAATTCCTGGGCAATTTCGCGATAGACTGATAATGACTTTTTAGCCGCCAAATGTAACTCATAACGGAAGTAAGAATACGGCCCTCCACCTAAAACCGCTACCGCCTGACTTGATGGTGCACTTGCCCTAAATTTCATATTTTCAGTTTGATATTCTCCGACAAAATCTGCCGCTTTTAGCGAGTCAGGTATTTCTACTGGCTCCCGGGTAAATGACAAATAAAAACCGTCTTCATTTACGATCACCGGTAATCGTACTCGCTCATCCTCCGCTAAGCGAAACGCCATTAAGGTACTATCTAGTACCTCCTGGCAAGTTGCACAATGAATTTGTAAAAAACCACCATCCCTTGCAGCCATAATGTCATTATGATCAGGTTCCAAGGTAATTGGTGCGGAGAGGCCGCGAGATACATTAACCATGACAAACGGCGCACGCCAGCCCGCAACTGTGTAAATCATTTCCATGCCATACAATAAACCCTGGCTGGAAGTAGCGGTAAAAGTACGAACGCCTGTAGCAGCGCCTGCACCGGCTGCAGATATCATTGAGTGCTCAGATTCCAGTGTCACTAAACGACCCGTCATTTGTTTATCATCAATCCATGTTGCCAAGGTTTCGATAATTTCAGTTTGGGGAGTAATCGGAAAAACCGGCATATAGTCCACATGCGCTAGGCGTGCAGCCCACGCGGCGGCGGCATTTCCAGTCAGCAATTTACGCGTCATGATAATTCCCCGTTATGTTCTTGTTCCTGGGCCTGAGCATCTGATTCAGCTACAGCCGAAATAGCGTGAGGTGGACATTGGGCAACGCATATCAAGCAACCTTTACAATGCTCATAATCAATCTGTGGATAATTTTCCTCATCAATATTAATTGCAGTATCCGGACAAAAACTACTGCAAACCCACCAGCATTGATTACATAAGTCATAATTAATCAATGGCCTCATAGTACGCCACAAACCTGTTTTCACTTCCACACTAGTCAGCGCACCATGTATCGTTGGCGCAGAGATACGTGCTTCATCGAAAGGAATATCGATCCAATCAGGTTTCTGATAGTTATTCGCAGATACCGCTGCTGTTTCTGTAACCTTCCCCTTCAGCCTAGCCAGATCATCATAAGTTTTTACTGCAGCTCGAATATTTTGATTTATAACTGTTTTATCCATTGTCACAAGTTCTTGCGTAATGGCTTTTTCCAATGATTGCCGTGATATCACACCGACCAAACTGGCAGCTGCAGCAGCACATGATGTACCCACTGTGGTAACTTGTAAAATATCTTCGCTGGATTTTGTTGATGGTAGAACTAAAACCAATGCATTTGTGCTAAGTCTATGTTGCCACTTTTCAGCAGATTCATGACTTAAAATAAGAAGAACTGTTTCAGCTGTGAGGCCTTGCAATACGCCAGCTGCTGGGATAGCCACCAAACTGTCATCAGCCACAACAACCAAATCAGGATTGGTAATTATGCCTCGTTCATTAATTGGTTTTTTATCTGCTCTGACGAATGAGAAAATGGGAGCGCCACGACGTTCGGCTCCGTAACGTGGTGCATCTTGTACTTCATAGCCTTCGAGAAAAAACGCAGTCCCTAAAATACGACTCGCTGTTTTTAATCCCTGCCCTCCACGACCATGAAAACGAATGCGGAACATATCTTCATCCTTACATAAAATCTAAGACGAATTGAGTGCGTACCTTATTGACTATATAATTAAATCCTAACATGGATTATGGGATTCCGCGAGTTTATGAGACACATCCCATAAGCTTAATCTATAACAATCCAAAGTATTTATGGTCTATGATCATGGTATAATTTTTACTCACATTATTTACCTTAAAAATGGGGAAAAATACTACAAATAATGCTCAGTATTCTAGTATTAAATTGAATGCATGTTGAAAACCACCCTGGGTTACAATGTAAGTGATGATACTGATAATGACTTATTTAAATGAATGATAATCACCAACCTAAAAACCAGTTTTCGCCGTGGATTATTTATGTTGTATCTGCCAGTATCTTTATTATTTTATATTCTGTTATCTTACGCCCTGCCGCATTAGATCCCATTTATAGAATTCCATATAGTGAATTCAAAGCGTTAATTAATGAAAATCTTATTACAGAAATTGTATTACGCGGCGAAATCGTTGATGGCAAATTAGAGCATTTAGTCGCCATTGGTCCCAAGGGTGAAGAGAGTCGCCGTTTTAAAACCCGCGTACCTTCATTTGGAGATGACGCACTTTTACCCGAGTTAGAAGAGAAAGGGGTTTTAGTATGGGTTGGAGAAGAACCCGGTGAAAGTTTATGGCTAGGATTTATTCTGGGTTTACTGCCCTGGCTAATATTTTTAGGCATTTTAGTTTGGCTATTCCAACGTACAGGACGTAATTTAGGTGGGCGTTTGGGTGGATCAGATGGAATCAAAGATTTCCTTGATCCAACTTCTAAGAAAGCAACTATACCAGATGTGACGTTTGCTGATGTTGCAGGACAAGAAAATGCTAAACGTGAAGTTATGGAGCTTGTCGAATACCTAAAAAATCCAGATAAATTTCGCCGATTAGGCGCTGAAATACCCAAGGGTATCTTACTCATGGGATCCCCAGGTACAGGAAAAACATTGTTGGCAAAAGCACTTGCCGGCGAGGCCGTGGTACCATTTTATTCCATTTCCGCTTCCGAATTTATTGAGATATATGTTGGTGTTGGTGCTTCACGCGTACGCCATTTGTTTGATACTGCAAAGAAAAGCGCGCCGAGTATTATTTTTATTGATGAATTGGATAGTGTAGGACGTACTCGCGGTGCAGGCATTGGTGGTGGACACGACGAACGAGAGCAAACCCTAAATCAAATATTAGCGGAATTGGATGGTTTTAGCGGCCGTGAAGCTGTATTGGTATTAGCAGCAACAAATCGACCGGATGTGCTAGATGCCGCCTTACTTCGCCCTGGACGTTTTGACCGTCATGTTACTCTTGATTTACCGGACAGGAAAGATCGCGTTGCAATACTTAAAGTACACACAAAAAATACACCCATTGATGAAAGTGTAGATCTTGATACTGTTAGTGCCGGAACATCTGGATTTTCAGGTGCTGATTTAAAGAATCTAGTAAACGAAGCAGCTATTCTTGCCGCGCGACGTAATGAAAACAATATCAGCATGCAAGATTTTGAAGAGTCACGTGACAAAGTGCTTATGGGAGCAGAACGCACGCTCGTCATACAACCTGAAGAAAAACATCGACTCGCTGTACATGAAGCTGGCCATACAATCATGGCTTATTATCTCCCGCTTGCAGATGCACTCTATAAAGTCAGTATAATTCCTCGCGGTCGGGCTTTAGGCGCAACGGAGCAATTACCAGAACACGAACGTCAAACATTACCTGAAGATTATCTCAATGATCGTTTGACCGTTATGTTAGGTGGCCGTGCAGCAGAAAAAGCCTTGTTAGGCACCCTAAGTTCAGGTGCCGACAATGATATTCAGCAAGCCACACAAATCGCACGAGCGATGGTATCCCGATGGGGAATGTCCGATGACATCGGGCCTGTAGATTTGCGAGATAGTGAAGAACACCCTTTTCTAGGTCGTGAAATGGCCCAACCACGTCATTACAGTGAACATTCAGCAGAAGTTGTGGATGAAGCAGTACGACAAATACTCATTAATGCTGAAAAACGTGCCATAGAAATAATTACAAAACATCGGCCTCAGCTGGACAACTTAATTTCCGCACTGGAGAAACGCGAAACCCTGCATAAAACGGATATAGAAAAATGTCTTGGGCCTCGTGAGCTACATTCAGATAACAAAAAGATAGCGACACTAAATTTTAAATGATTTAGGGCGTTGCTTCTTTACGAAAGTCCAAGTCAGATAAATTAACGCTCAATACGCTCTATTAATTTTTCCAGCTTTTTAGCGACAGCGTCCCATATGATCATTGGACCCGCATTCTCAATTCCATCAGTTTGCCATTCATCCTGAGATTGTTTCTTGAGTGAATTCAGGTGATTAAGAAGTTCAGCTCTCTCGGTCCTTATCTCATTAAGCTCATCATCAAAATCTGTTAGAGCTTTCTTAGATTGACTAGCACGTTCTAATAACTCATCGATATGTTTTAATCGAGCCTCATGTTCTTTAAAATGCTGATCGGTTAAGCGGTCAACGACAGTCATAATATTTCCCTCCTATACCAAATAATTATCGAAAAACCCCGTAAGGTTAGGCCACTGCATAAATCAAATACCTCATCTAAAGTATACGCTTTAACAATTTGAAATGACAAATATATTGGCAATATCTTTTCTCAATTATTTCCAGGGCAATAACCGACAATGATGATAGGAAATAGAATACTGAATCATTCACTAATTCAGATTCACAATGACACTTTTTCAGTCCTTCAGTGTCTCACTAAAGGCAAACAAAACTATTCAATGGAGCATATTTAATGCATGAAACTGCTTTTGCGTTATTAATGACCATAAACCTACCTTTTTTATCAACAGAACACCAATCTTTAAATGCCCAACAACAAGAATGTTTCGCTGCATCAATGATCGGCTATGATTATGTTATCAATTCACGTGCTGGATTACCCATTGAACAAGCACTAAACACCGTTTCAGTAGATGAAACATCAAAAATTGTTCGCGACACTTATAAATATTATTTACCAATAGTTGTTACCAATGCCTATCAATGGCAAAACTCACCACATATGTATGCTATTAAGGTAATGCACGCTTGTTCCTTCAATCAGGGAAGTAAATCAAGCTCTCACTAATATTTTCTCTCTTTAGAGAGTAAATCACACCATTTTTTATGCCATAATTTAAGTAGGTCTGATTTCTATTTAAGCTGCAATACTTTTTTAATAAAACAACTATTGGGTGGCGAAATACCGCAATGGTAATTAATTTAAGTTATTCTAAGTGTATCTTTATTCCGCTATTATTAGTTTTTGTAGTAGATGTTATTGCAGCGGATAATTATACTTCTGCAAAACAGGCCATGTTAGCCGAAATTAAAACTGACACTCGTCTAACCAGTATTGCCACCGGTAGATCGAAGCTATCCAATCATGTCATGGATGCCTTAATTACTGTACCAAGACATAAGTTTGTAAGGCCTGGCGATGAAAAATATGCTTATGAAAATCGACCTTTGCGAATCGGTTATGGGCAGACGATCTCTCAGCCATACATTGTTGCGTTAATGACTGACTTAATAGATTTACGAGCAGATTATAAAGTATTAGAAATCGGCACAGGTTCAGGTTATCAGGCTGCCGTTTTAGCCGCCATAGTCAAGTCAGTTTATACCATTGAAATCATCCCCCCTTTAGCGAAACAAGCACATAACCGCTTATCAACACTTGGATATAATAATATAGAAACCCGCATTGGTGATGGATATTATGGTTGGCAAGAGATGGCCCCGTTTGATGCCATTATTGTTACTGCAGCAGCAACTCATGTACCCCCTCCTCTCATTAAACAATTGAAGCCCAATGGTAAAATGATTATTCCCGTAGGAGGAAAATTTTTTACTCAACAACTTATGTTGATAGAAAAAAAGATTGATGGCACTGTACGTTCTCGTCAAATTCTTCCTGTTGCCTTCGTACCACTAACGGGCACTCACTAACATAAAATGTTTACGTCTTTTAGCAAACCTAATAGACCGCCACTGATTGCAATTTTTCTTATATCATCTCTGAGTTTATCTTACGAAGTCCTGTTAACTCGAATTTTATCTATTATCCAATGGCATCATTTTGCATATATGATCATAAGTATTGCATTGTTGGGTTATGGTGCCAGTGGCGCATTTATTACAATCTTCCAAAATAAACTGAAACCAAGATTCCCAGTTGTATTTTTAACAAATATTTTTTTATTTGCTTTAAGCAGCATACTGGGAATATTACTGTTGCAACAATTACCGTTTAATCCCTTAGAATTGTTTTGGGATAAATCTCAATGGATCTGGCTGTTTATATTTTATACCTTACTCATGTTACCTTTCTTTTTTGCAGCAAATTGCATAGGTTTGGTTTTATATCAGTATTCTGGACAAATTAGTGCCAGTTATGCAGCAGACCTGCTCGGAGCCGCACTAGGTGCACTAGGTATTGTTTTTTTCTTACATTGGTTTTTTCCACTACAAACCTTACAGCTCATTGTGTTTACAGGTGGACTTGCAGCGCTTATCGCGGCGCTAGAATTAAAGAGCAACAAGACCATAATATTTATTTGTTACTTAATTATGTTGTTTCCTTGGCTTCTTCCCAAAGCCTGGCTTGAATTAAAGCCTTCAGAATATAAATCATTAAGTCAGGCCCGAAATATCATTGGTACTCAGGTAATTAATAATAAATCCGGCCCACTGGGTTTGCTTACTGTACTTGAAAGCCCGAAGGTTCCGTTTCGACATGCACCGGGGCTATCTCTAGGTTCAGACAGCTTACCGCCAGAGCAACTTGGCATTTTTTATGATGGCGATAGTATGTCTGCTATAACTCGCTTTGATGGCAACCCAAGCTCACTTGCTTATTTAAATAATATGACTTCTTCGCTACCCTATCACTTACTGGAAAATCTGGAAGTGCTTATTTTAGGTGCAGGAGGTGGTACCGATGTATTGCAAGCAAAATATTTCCAGGCAAGACATATAGATGCTGTAGAAATCAATCAACAAATAGTCAATTTAATTAAAAATGATTACGCTAATTTCTCTGGCAATATTTATAATAGTAAAAACGTCAATGTATATATTGCTGAGTCTCGAGCCTACTTACAAGCCTCAGAAAAAAAATATGACTTGATACAGATGGCATTAATGGACTCATTTGCGACTTCGGCTGCAGGTTTACATGCACTTAATGAGAGTTATTTATATACCACTGAAGCCATGAAGCTTTATTTAACGCATCTGAATTCAAATGGTGTGTTAGCACTTACCCGTTGGGTGAAACTTCCCCCACGCGATACGCTAAAACTTGTGGATACGGCAAAACAAGCGCTACATCAGTTAGGCGTAGCTGATCCAAAACAACATATGGCGTTAATTCGCAGCTGGAACACTGCAACTTTACTTATTAAAAATCAACCTTTTGGTTCTTCTGATATAGCAAAAATCACTAATTTTAGTCAAAGACATTCCTTTGATCTCGCATATTATCCAGGAATCACTAAAATAGAGGTCAATCATTACAATGTATTACCGGAAGCGTATTTTTTTCATGGAACAAGCGCTCTCCTCTCAGAAAAAAGCAGACAATTTATTAATCAGTATAAATATGATTTACAAGCCGCAACAGATGACAAACCTTACTTTTTTAATTTTTTAAAATCGCACTTTTTGCCAGAAATATTACAATTACCTGCCAATCAAGGATTAGCCTTAATTGAATGGGGAACCATCATCTTATATGCCACTTTGATTCAAGCTTGCCTGGCAAGTGTTTTTTTTATTTTATTACCTTTATGGATTTACCAACGCTCCCAACCCGAAACAAAACAATCCCAAACGACTACCTTTGTATTCAGTTATTTTACTCTACTGGGAATAGCATTTATGTTTATGGAAATCGCTTTCATTCAGCGATTTATTCTATTCTTAGGCCACCCAACCTACGCAATTGCTGTGGTGCTCACTGGTTTCCTTTTTTTTGCTGGAATTGGCAGCGCTTATTCGAAAAAATGGCCTGCTATCCAAACTGTGAAAACGGCTACAATAGGAATAGCATTGTGTGCAATACTTTATCTTCTGATCTTACCCAGTTTATTTAACTGGTGTATCAACCTGCCAGAAATCTTCAAGATTGTAATATCTCTACTTCTAATTTCACCCATGGCGTTTTTTATGGGTATGCCTTTTCCTCAAGGTTTGAGTTTATTAGCACGTTATTCACCCAACCGTATTCCCTGGGCATGGGGCGTTAATGGTTGCGCCTCAGTTATCAGCGCTATTGCAGCTACATTGCTCGCTATGGAATTTGGATTTACCTGGGTGGTGATACTAGCACTGGTTTGTTATACACTAGCAGGAAGAATATTTTCCAAAAAATTACAAAGTTTAAGTTAGATTGGAGGATGAAATATCATGAAACTTTATCTCGTTCAACATGGAGAAGCATTTAAAAAAGAGGAAGATTCCAATCGTCCATTAACTGACAAGGGAAAGTCTGATGTCGGAAAGGTCGCTAAGTTTCTCAAGCAAGCCAATATAAATATTGAAAAAATATTCCATAGCGGTAAGTTACGCGCGCAACAAACAGCAGAAACTATTGCAAATATAATCGAAACGAGCGCAGTAGTTGAAAGCAATGGATTGCTAAACCCTAAAGATGATCCTAAAGCATTTTCCTGGCAGGATGACAGCTGGGATAAAGACACCTTAGTTGTTGGACACCTACCCTTTCTCGCAAAACTTATTTCTCATTTACTGATTGATAATGAAGCCACCGTTCTTATCGCTTATAAACCAGGCAATGTCGTTTGCCTAGAATGTGATGAAAACAATAAATGGATAATTGAATGGATGATAAGACCTGAATTACTACCAGACTAAAAATTCAATTGAAATACAAATAATTGCTTGAGTAATTCAGTCAAGTGCTCTCTTCTGACATAAAAAAACATCATTCAAGTTAATTCTTAATACTATTTTAAGAATCCTCATAACAAGATGGATCATAACGGACCTTACGCTAAGATAACCCTAACATTTTTAGCGTAGAATAGCTCAATTACTGACATTTTAACGAGAAAATCATGTCATCTGATAGCAGCCCTTTGGCTTATCTAATTACCTATAAAAACAATGTATTACACCTTAATCAAGCGTGTTTACAGCTGTTTGGGTACGATAAACTGGAGCAAATCAATGACACTTCAATTTTTGATAATATTCTACATCAAACTGATCAAAAAAATACAGCCATCTCAGGCATTCCATATTCTGAAAATATACATCAAGATAATACGCTCTCTACTGTAATATTTAAATCCGATGATACAAACTTAATAGTGGACGTAACTATATTCGATATACCTAGTAGTTTATATACAGCGCTACTTATTACCGAAAATAATACTTTAAAAAGCATTGATGTCTATAAACAATTAGCCGACTCATTACCAAAAAACGAAGATCATTTTCGCGTAATTTTTGAGAGATCCGCCAGTGGAATCGCTTTAGTTAACTTAGAAGGTTTTCTAAAAATAACCAATTCTGCTGTCCAAAAAATGCTGGGCTACACTTCCGATGAACTTTCCAATATGGTCTTCACTGATTTTACTCACCCTGATGACGTCAATAAAAACTGGGAACTTCAGCAAGAACTCGTTACAGGCGTACGTGACCATTACAAAATGGAAAAGAGATGTTTTCGTAAAAGTGGTGAAATGTTTTGGGGAAGTGTCAATGTTTCTGCTATACGTAGTGATGATGGTAAAGTTCATTCAATAATTGGTGTTTTAGAAGATATTACTGAACGTAAAAATATTGAGGATGAATTAGAAAAAAGTACCGCTCAATTCAAAGCCATTTTTAACTCAATTTCAGATGCCGCTGTGTTTGTGGGGACTAATCGACATATCATCATGATCAATCCTGCTGTTAATAAGCAATTTGGTTATAATATTGATGACTTACGTGGAGTGTCTGCTGAAGTACTGTATGCTAATGCTGAAGATTATCAATTTCTAGGTCATTCTCGTTTTAATATAGAAGCAAATGTAAATTCCCAACTTTATGAAATGACCTATCGACGAAAAGATGGCTCATTATTTATCGGCGAGACTCAAGGAACTAAAGTAGAAGATGAACATGGTAATTTCATTGGCTTCATCGGTATTATCAGGGATATCAGTGAGCGGAAAAAAACTGAAGAGCGTTTACGATTAAGCCAGAAAATTTTTGAAGATACAGCTAAAGCAATTTTAGTCACCGATACTGACAATTATATCATTGATGCAAATGATGCCTTTTGCGAAACCACAGGTTATCAACGTAAAGAACTCATTGGTCAAACGCCGAGAATATTAAAATCTGGTGTGCACAATAATGAATTTTATAAAAAATTATGGGATTCATTAAATGAATCCGGTTATTGGAAAGGAGAAATTTGGGATAAGAAAAAAAATGGTGATATCTTCCCAACTTGGTCGACAATTAGCGTAGTAAAAGATCATCTTGGCCAAGCAGTAAACTATGTCGCTATCTTATCTGATATTACAGAAATTAAACAAAGTGAAAAACGTTTAGAATATTTAGCACACTATGATCAGTTAACTAAATTACCCAATCGAATGTTATTCAATGACCGCCTTAGTCAAGCCATTGCTAGAGCTGAACGACATAAAGACAGTTTGGCTATAATGTATATTGATCTGGATGGTTTCAAACAAGTCAATGATACTTTAGGTCATACTGCAGGTGACGAATTATTAAAAACTGTGGCTGATCGTTTAAAAATATGTGTGCGAGAAGAAGATACTATCGCGCGTTTAGGTGGTGATGAATTTGCCATCATAATAAATGAGCTACATAGCATTGATTTCCTGCATGTTCTAGCCAAACGCATAACTGAAGAATTGTCAATTTCACTTAATTATGAAGGTAGAGAGATAAACGTAACCGGCAGTATCGGTGTTGCTACTTTCCCATCTAATGGAAATGATGAAGAAACCTTATTAAGACATGCCGACCAAGCAATGTACTATGCTAAACAATTGGGCAGGAATACTTATCAATTTTTTGATCCTGCCATTAAAGCAGATATTATCCACCGTATTCACCTGGGTTCTGACTTGCGAAGTGCCATAAAAAATGATGAATTTTTTATGCAGTTTCAACCAAAATATGACTTAATAAAAGGCAAAGTCGTTGGTGTAGAGGCATTAGTTCGATGGCAACACCCAGAACACGGCTTAATCCTGCCGATTGATTTCATTCCATTTGCGGAAGATTCAGACTTAA
>Ga0316207_10003150_pt1 | contig 15781 bp, 14 predicted proteins | sample 6weekpyrite_MG_FD_204943 | JGI IMG/M metagenome (GOLD analysis project Ga0316207, IMG submission 204943) | Microbial mat bacterial communities from mineral coupon in-situ incubated in ocean water Damariscotta River, Maine, United States -... | ecosystem: Environmental > Aquatic > Marine >... | reverse complement strand
GGCGATTGGCGGCCACCCCAAGGACTGGACTTATTCCAACATCGCCGACATGCGCGAACAGATGAAACCGCTGGGCCTGTCGATCGACTGGTCCCGCGAATTCGCCACTTGCGATCCTGAATATTACGGCCAGCAGCAGGCATTGTTCCTCGATTTCCTGGAAAAGGGGCTGGTCTACCGCAAGAACGCCGTGGTCAACTGGGATCCGGTCGACATGACCGTGCTGGCCAACGAACAGGTGATCGACGGCAGGGGCTGGCGCTCGGGCGCACCTGTCGAACGGCGCGAACTGACGCAGTGGTTCTTCAGGATCAGCGATTTCTCGCAAGAGCTGCTGGATGCGCTGGACGGTCTGGACAACTGGCCCGCCAAGGTCCGCCTGATGCAGGAAAACTGGATCGGCAAGTCACGCGGCATCGAGATCCCGTTCCACCGCACCGACGCCGCAGAGCCGATTCTCTGCTATTCCACCCGCCCCGACACCATGCGCGGCGCCACTTTCATTGCCATCTCGCCCGAACACCCTGCGTCCCGCGCACTGGCCTCCTCCAACCCGGCCCTCGCCGAGTTCATCGCGCAAACCCGCAAGATGGACACGACCGAAGCCGCGATGGAGAAGGCCGAGAAAAAGGGCATCGACACCGGCATCACCGTGCGCCACCCGATCTATCCGGACGTCCAGCTGCCGGTCTGGGTCGGCAACTTCGTTCTGATGGACTATGGCACCGGCGCCGTCTTCGGCTGCCCGGCCCACGACCAGCGCGACCTCGACTTTGCCCGCAAATACGAACTGGACGTGCGCAATGCCTTTTACATGCCCGGTGATATGACCGAGGTTGAAAACGAAGCTCTGGTTCCCGCCAAGACCGAAAAAGTCATCTACATCGACCATTTCGCGGGTATCGCCGAGGCCACCAGCCAGGACGGCATCGACGCCACCATCGATTATTTCGAGGCGCAGGACCTGGGGCAGGGTCAAACCAGATACCGGCTGCGCGACTGGGGCCTGTCGCGCCAGCGCTACTGGGGCTGCCCGATCCCGGTGGTGCATTGCGACGCTTGCGGCGTGGTGCCCGAGAAAAAGGAAAACCTGCCGGTCGCGCTGCCCTACGACGTCGATCTGTCGGTGCCGGGCAACCCGCTGGACCGCCATCCGACCTGGCGCGACACGCCTTGCCCCGCCTGCGGCGCGCCCGCGAAACGCGAAACCGATACGATGGACACTTTCGTTGATTCGTCGTGGTATTTCGCCCGCTTCACCGCGCCGCATGCGACAACCCCCACCGATGCCGCCGAGGCCGCCTATTGGATGAATGTCGATCAGTATATCGGCGGTATCGAACACGCGATTCTTCACCTGCTGTATTCGCGCTTTTTCGCCCGTGCGATGCACATCTGCGGCCACCTGCCGGAGTCAGCGATAGAGCCGTTCGATGCCCTGTTCACCCAGGGCATGGTCACGCATGAAATCTATGTCACCCGCGACGAACGCGACCGGCCGGTGTACCACCTGCCCGAACACATCGAATGGCACGAATCCGGTGCCCGGCTGGGCGCGACAGGCGAACCGGTCGAGGTGATTCCCTCGGCCAAGATGTCGAAATCCAAGAAAAACGTCGTTGATCCGGTCAATATCATCGAGGCCTACGGTGCCGACACCGCCCGCTGGTTCGTGCTGTCCGACAGCCCGCCCGAGCGTGACGTGGAATGGACCGCCTCTGGTGCTGATGCCGCCTTCAAGCACCTGACCCGCGTGTACCGGCTGGCAAGCGACATCGCCGCAAGCCCCGAGGCAGGTGCGCAAGAGGCCGACAAGGATCTGGCCCGCGCCACCCACAAGGCGATTCACGACGTGACCATGGGCGTCGAAAGCTTTGGCTTCAACGCCGCCATCGCCAAGCTTTACGCCTTCACCAACACGCTGGCCAAATCCACCGCCTCGCGCGCCGCCAAATCGGACGCCATGAAAACCCTGGCACAGCTGATGTCACCGATGACCCCGCATCTGGCCGAGGAAATCTGGTCGATGCTGGGTGGCACCGGCCTGATCGCCAATGCGCCCTGGCCCCGGGCCGACCCGGCGATGCTGGCCGAGGACAGCGTCACCCTGCCGATCCAGATCAACGGCAAGCGGCGCTCGGAAATCACCGTGCCCAAAGAGATGGCCAAGGAAGAGGTTGAAAAACTTGTCCTTGCCGACAATGCTGTGATCAGGGCGCTGAATGGCGGCGCGCCGAAAAAGCTGATCGTCGTGCCTGGGCGGATCGTGAATGTCGTTCTTTAGACGCGCCTTTCTTATCGCTGCGCTGTCGGTGCTTGCCGCCTGCGGCTTTACCCCGGTCTATGCCCCCGGCGGCGCGGGCGATGGGCTGCGCGGCGCGATTCTGGTGGCCGAGCCAGGCAACCGCAACGCCTTCACATTCGTTGCCCGGCTGGAGCAGCGCCTGGGCCAGCCGCAAAACCCGCCCTACGCGCTGGCCTATGCGATCAGGACCCGGGTCGATGGTGTCGGCATCACGCCCGAGCAGGAAACCACCCGCTACAACCTGTTCGGCGCCGTGGATTACACCGTCACCGATCAGGCAAGCGGCGCCGTGGTGACATCCGGCACGGTCGATAATTTCACCGGCTATTCGGCGACCAGCCTGATTGTCGGCACCCAATCGGTGACCCGCGACGCCAATGAACGGCTGATGGTGATCCTTGCCGATCAGATCGTCACCCGCCTGATCGCGACCAGCCCGGACTGGCGGCAATGAAACTGTCGGGACGCGAGGCGGCCCGGCATTTCACCGACCCCGACAAATCCGCCACCGGCACGCTGATCTATGGCGCCGACGCCATGCGCGTGGCGCTGAAACGGCAGGAACTGATCGCGGCGCTGATCGGCCCCCAGGGCGAAGAGGAAATGCGACTGACCCGCATTCCCGCCGCCGATCTGCGCAAGGACGCGGCGCTGCTGGACGACGCGGTCAAGGCGCAGGGCTTTTTCCCCGGCCCGCGCGCCGCCTTTGTCGAGGAGGCAAACGACTCTCTTGCCAAAACCATCGCCGCCGCGTTGGCCGACTGGCAACCGGGCGATGCGCAGATCATCGTCACCGCCGGGGCGCTGAACGCGCGCTCTGCCCTGCGCAAGGCGTTCGAGACCCATAAATCCGCCTTTGCCATCGGCATCTACAACGACCCGCCGAGCCGCGACGAGATCGAGGCAATGCTGACGAAAGCGGGGTTAAGGAACATCGACAGCGCCGCGATGGCCGACCTGACCACGCTGGCCCGCGTCATCGACCCCGGCGATCTGCGCCAGACCGTCGAGAAACTGTCGCTTTACAAGCTCGGTGACAAGACGCCCGTCACCCATGCCGATATCGATGCCTGCGCCCCCACGACCACCGAGGCCGCGCTTGACGATGTGCTGAACATCGTGGCCGAGGCGCGCACCGCCGAAATCGGCCCCATCATGCAGAAGCTGACCGGCCAGGGTGTGCAGCCCGTCGGGCTGTGCATCGGGGCGACCCGCCACTTTCGCACGCTGCACGCCGCGGCCTGTGATCCGGGCGGGCCAAGTGCGGGCATCGCCCGCGCCCGGCCGCCGGTGTTCGGCCCGCGCCGCGAACGGATGCTGCGGCAGGCGCAAAGCTGGGGCGTGGCGCGGCTGGAACAGGCGCTGCACATGCTGACCGACACCGATTTGCAGCTGCGTTCCGCCGCCCAGCGCGCCCCGCAAATGGCGCTGGTCGAGCGCACGTTGATCCGGCTGTCGATGCTGGCGGCATCGCGGCGCTAGTGGTTCGAATCTGACGCTTCGAACCGCTAGGATTCTTGATGATGGATCAACTTATCAAAACATTTGAATGGCTTACGCGCGCCTAGCTGTTCTGCGGCACGGATTCAAATGTTTCGGTCGATCCACTAGCACTGGAACCTCGGTTCGGCCCGTGCGATGGTTCCGCCGTCGCGACATCAGGAGAGCGTTTCATGTACATCGTCATCGGCGGGCTGCGCAGCCGCACCTTCCGGGTGCTCTGGATGCTGGAAGAGATCGGCGTGCCATACGAACACTACCCGGCTGCGCCGCGATCCGAGGATGTCACCCGCTACAACCCCTCTGGCAAGATCCCGGTGCTGCTGGACGGCGACACCGCACTGACCGATTCGACCGCGATCATGACCTATCTGGCGGACAGGCACGACGCGCTGACCTATCCCGCCGGCACGCTGGACCGCGCGCGGCAAGACGGGCTGACGCATTTCATTCTGGATGAAATGGACGCCCTGTTGTGGACCGCCGCGCGCCACGGCTTCATCCTGCCCGAAGACAAGCGCGTGCCCGCCGTCAAGGACAGCCTGAAATGGGAATATGAACGCAGCCTGGCGCGGCTGGCGGAAAAGCTTGGCGATGGCCCGTTCCTGATGGGCGACAAGATCACCCTGCCCGATCTGCTGGCCACCCATTGCGCCAACTGGGCGATATCCGCGAAATTTCCCGAACCCACGGGCGCTTTGGCGGATTATTTCGAGGCTATGCGCGCCCGTCCCGCCTTTCAGCGTGTGAACGCACTGTAATCCGGCGGGCGCGCGGAGGGGTGTCATGGGACTGATGATCAATGGCAAATACCGGGTGCGCGATCCGGGCCCGGACACTGTGCTGGGCGGCGAATTCAAGCGCGCGGCCTCGCTGATCCGCCATTTCATCGCGCCCGAAGGCAGGTTTGCGCCGGAACCGGGGCGCTATCACCTTTATGCGGCGTGGAATTGCCCCTGGGCGCATCGCACCCTGCTGGCCCGCGTGCTGCTGGATTTGCAGGACGCCATCAGCGTCGCCTATGCCCGCCCGCGGCGCAGCAATCAGGGCTGGGTCTTTGACGCGGAGGGGGGGTATTCCGACCCCGTGTTGGGCGTTGCCGCGCTGCATCAGGTTTATGCTCGGCAAAGACCGAAATACACCGGCCGTTTGACGGTGCCGGTGCTGTGGGACCGGGAAACCGGCCAGATCGTATCCAACGAATCCGCCGATATCGTGCGGATGCTGGGCAGTTTCGGGCGCGGCATGGATCTGTGGCCTGCCGGGCTGACCCCCGAGATCGAGGAATGGAACGCGCTGATCTACCGCTCGGTGAACAACGGCGTCTACCGCGCCGGGTTCGCCCGCACGCAAGAGGCCTATGATAGCGCGGTGATCGAGCTGTTCGACACGCTGGACCGGATCGAGGCGCAGCTGGGCGAAACCGAGTGGCTGGTGGGCGATCAGTTCACCGAGGCCGACCTGCGCCTGTTCCCCACGCTGGCGCGGTTCGATGTGGCCTATCATTATGCCTTCAAGTGCAACATCCGGCGGCTGGTGGATTATCCCAACCTGTGGGCCTATGCGCGGCGGATCCACGCGATGCCCGGCGTGGCCGAAACGGTGGATTTCGGGATCTACAAGCAGGGCTATTTTTCGCCGTCCGAATTGCGCAATCCGCTGGGTATCATCCCCAAAGGGCCGCTGGTGGACTGGTCGCTATGACCGAATTGAGCGCCTTACGGCGCGCTTTTCTGGCACTTCGTGCGGAATGAGGGGTGCGACCCCTCAAACTCCCCGGAGTATTTTTGGACCAAAGATGCGTTAAAGCAGGTATTATTAAGCGCAACTTGTACCGAAAACCGGTGCCCCCTTTTCGGATTGCGCTTTAGAGACGGCGCGCGGCGGACCGGCCTGCCCAGCGCCCGGTGGCGAGGCAGGCGCTTAGCAGATAGCCGCCGGTGGGCGCTTCCCAATCCAGCATCTCGCCCGCCACATAGACGCCCGGTAGCGCCTGGAGCATCAGGTTTTCGTCCACCGCGCCCCAGCGCACACCGCCCGCGGTCGAGATCGCTTCATCCATCGGGCGCAGCCCGGCATGGCGGATCGGCAGCGCCTTGATCAGCGCCGCCAGGGCGTCGCCCCCGGGCAGGGGGCGTGCGAATTCATACAGCAGCGCCAGTCGCGCCGGATCCAGCCGAAGCGATTTGCGCAGGTGGCTGGTCGTCGTCGCCTTGCCGTGTGCGCGGGCCAGTCGGGCGCGCAGCTTTTCCGGCGTCCAGTCGGGCAGCAGGTCCAGCCTCAGCGCGGCGCCCTGCCGCACGGCCTTGCTGATCGCATAGATCCCGCCGCCTTCCAGACCGCGCGCCGAAATCACGAATTCGCCCCGGCTGCTGGCCTTGCCCGCCGTCAGCCGGGTGCCTTTCACCGGCGCCCCGAAATGCCGCGCCATATGATCGGACCAATTCACGCGCAGCCCCGCGTTCGCCGCCGCGAACGGTGCCAGTTCAACGCCCTTGTCCGCAAGTATCGGCGCCCATGCACCGTCAGAACCCAGCCGCGCCCAGCTTGCCCCGCCCAGCGCCAGCACCGTGACACCGGCCGGCTGGCGCACCTGCCCGGAAGGCGTGTCGAACAGCACCGCGGCCCCGTCCCAGCCGACCCAGCGCCAGCGGGTTTCAAACCGCACGCCCAGACCGGTTAGCCGCGCAAGCCAGGCACGCAGCAGCGGCGAGGCTTTCATCGCGCGCGGAAACACCCGCCCGGAGGTGCCGGTGAACACCGTCTGCCCCAGACCGCGCGCCCAGTCCTGCACCGCCGCGTTGTCAAACGCCGTCAGCATCGGGCGCAGGTGTTCGGACGCTTCGCCGTAGCGCGCCAGGAACGGCGTGAAATCTTCGGCGTTGGTCAGGTTCAGCCCGGATTTTCCCGCCATCAGCAGTTTGCGCCCGACCGAAGGCTTGGCCTCGGCCACCAGCACCGAATGTCCGGCGCGCGCCAATTCCTCTGCCGCCATCAGCCCGGCAGGCCCCGCGCCAATGATCAGCGCGTCAGTCAGGGCGGCCGTCCTTCAGGTGCACCACCTGCTGCGGATAGGGGATCTCGATGCCGTTGTCTTTCAGGGCATTCCAGATCAGGAACAGCACATCCGAGGTGTATTTATGCGGCCCGTCATCGATGCCGTTCACCCAGAATTCCACGGCGAAATCGATGCCGGACGCCCCAAAGCCGCGCAGCTCGCAATCCGGCGGGTAGGGTGCTGCCAGCACATCGGGATGCGCCGCCACCGCCGCTTCGATGATCGCGGGCACTGTGTTGATATCGGTGTCGTAGCTGACGGAAAACGGCGCCTCATAGCGGTTGGCGGACCCGGCGTCGGAATAGTTGACCACTCGGGTCACGATGAAATCCTCGTTCGGGACCACGATCCAGCGCCCGTCGAAAGTTTCCAATATGGCGGCGCGCGCGGTCATCCTGACGATTGTGCCCGCCTCGCCGCCGTCCAGCTGGACATAATCGCCCACCGTTGCCTGCCCTTCCAGCAGCAGGATCACGCCCGAGATGAAGTTGGAGGCGATCTTTTGCAGACCGAACCCCAGCCCGACGCCGACAGCACCGCCCAGAACCGCCAGCGAGGTCAGGCTGACACCCATGATGTTCATCAGAACCAGAAACGCCGCGCCGAAAATCGCGATCTCGACCGCCTTGACGGCAAGCTGCCGTGTGGCGGGGCGCATGTCCTGCTGCTTGCCGATATAGCCCGCGCTTTGTTCGTTGGACCAGCGGCCCAGCCAAAAGATCACCCCGCCAAGAACCGCGAACTTGATCAGCCACAGCAGGTTGAACGACAGGTTGCCCAGCGGCACCACCGTGCCTTCCAGCCAATCGGCCACCGGGCCAAGCAGACCCAGCGCATAAAGTGCCGCGACCGGGATCAGGATGAACCTGCCCAGCAGGCGCAGAAACGGCTCGGTCAGGATATCGCGCGCCAGCGCGCGCGCCGCCAGAAACAGGAACACCCGCTTGCCAAAGGCGATGACAGCACCGGAATCGAAGATCGAGCGCACGATCTGCTCGCCGATGGCGGTGAACCCATAGGCCAGAACCGGCAGCAGCAGCGGCACAAAGATCAGCGCGAACCGCCGGGCGCTGGCCAGGATGTTTTCCTTGTCCGCAGGCGGCGTCAGCAGCCGGACAAGCACCGCCCGCAGCCTGCGATTGACCAGCCAGGCCGCCACGAACGCCACCAGCAGCAGCGCAAACTGCGACCACGTCGCCGGGCTTGACAGCCAGGAGGCCGCCAGTTCCCAGGCGTCTTGCAGATAACCCTGCGCCTGGGTCAGAATGGCGGACTGGAATATCATCGCGCGCCCCTTGCGGTCAGTGCCTCAAACCACCTTCCTGTGGCACCGATCACGGCGGCTGGCAAGAAGCGGGCGATCAGTGCGCCAGTCCGAATTCGCCACCTATGGCTCTGAATCCTTGGCGCGGTTGATCGGATATCCGCTGGCCGGACCGCGAACCGGCTGGATCAGCATCCGGTCCAGCCACAGATCGCGGCGGGCGCGGAACTGTTCGATCCCGATGGTCATGCCGTCGTGCCCCTTGCTTGGCTGCGCCTTGTAGGTGCCCAGCAACCGGTCCCACCACGGGATATTGAACCCGAAATTGCTGTTGGTTTCATTGCGCAGGATCGAATGGTGCACCCGGTGCATGTCCGGCGTCACGATGAACAGCCGCAGCACCGAGTCCAGCCGCGTCGGCAGCTTCACGTTGGAATGGTTGAACATCGCGGTGCCGTTCAGCAGCACCTCGAATATCAGAACCGCGACCGCAGGCGGGCCAAGCGCCGCCACCACCGCCAGCTTCAGCCCCATGGACAGCAGGATCTCGACCGGGTGAAACCGCAAGCCGGTCGTAACGTCGAACTCCAGATCGGCGTGGTGCATCCGGTGCAGCCGCCACAGCGCCGGAACCGCGTGAAACATCACATGTTGCAGGTAGATCACCAGGTCCAGCACCAGAATGGCGACGATCACCGCAACCCAGCCCGGCACCTCCAGCAGGTTGAACAGCCCCCAGCCCCGGTCCGCGGCAAACGCCGCCAGCGCGACCGCCGTTACCGGATAGACCAGGCGCACCAGTGCCGCGTCAATCACCACCAGCCCCAGATTTCCGGACCAGCGCAGCAGCCTTGGAATCTCGCGCCTGCGCCGGGGTGCCGCGATCTCCCACAGCGCCATCACCGCCAGAATGCCGATGAAAAACGCCAGCCGCAATGTCGCTTCCTGCGCAAGAATTGAATCGGCCATCGTGGTTTCCCCCTGCTCTTACGCCATCCTATCTATGCAGCCCGCCGGATTTCGCAACCGCACCCGCTCTGGCCGTCCCACCATCTTTGGTCCGGAAATATTCCCGCCGGAGGCCAGAAATCTTTTCTGTTTCAGCCCACCAGAGCCTTGATCGCCGCGATGTGGCCGGGCTCTGCCGCCAACGCATCGGCGGCCAGCGCCCGCACCCGCGCATCCAGCGCGTCAGGCGCCACAACCTCGTCCACCAGCCCGAACGCCAGCGCATTCGCCTTGTCGGGCCGGTTCAGCACCACGCGCCATAGCCCGGCGTCCTGCGTGACCTCGATCACGCACCCAGCCCAACGGCGCGGCGCACATCCTGATCGCGCAGCGAAATCTCCTGCCCCAGGTAACTGTCAGCCTCTGGCGAACACATCCAGACCAGCGTTTTCGCCGGCCAGTCCGGCGGAACGTGATCGGACCAGTCCAGCTTGCTGACCGGGTTGATGCCGCTTGCCTTGATTTCAACCTGCATCTGGGTCGCCACCGTACCCGGCGACAGCCCGATCGCGCGGATGCCGTCGCCGGCGTTTTCTTTGTCCACACAGCGGGTCAGCATCGCCGCGCCTGCCTTTGAGGCGCAGTAATGCGACCAGGCCTCAACCGGGCCGTGTGCCGCACCCGAGCTGATCGTCAAAATCGTGCCCGCACCCTGCCCCAGCATCACCGGCAGGGCCGCGCGCATGCCGTGATAGATGCCTTTCAGGTTGATATCGATCGCCTGTCCCCACCCGTCCGGGCTGGAATTCGCCAACAGCGAAATCGGTTCTATGACGCCCGCATTGCCGATCAGTACATCCAGCGAGCCGAATGCCTTGACAGTGGCGTCGACCGCCGCCTGCATATCGGCGAAGCGACTGACATCGCAGGGAATTGCCAGCGCCTGCGGGCCGATCTGATCCGCCAGTTCGGCAATTGCGCCCTTGCTGCGCGCCACCAGCGCGACATTCGCGCCCGCCTGCGCGAACGCCCGCGCCGCCTCCGCGCCAATGCCACGGCTGGCACCGGTGATCAAAACCGTCTTTTGCGTCAAATCCATGTCAAATACCTCCTGTTTCGCAACGTCCTACCAAGCCGGCGGCAGGCGTTCCAGCCAAGTCTCGCCTTGACCCCGGCGCCAACCCGGCGGAAGCTGCGGCATTCGCATTTGTCCTGGAAGGTACCTATGACACAGTGGAAGGCCCTTAGCGGCACGACAGCTCTTTTGATGGTTCTCAGCACCGCGGCCCATGCCCAGGTGACCGGGGCCGAGGTCTGGAACAACTGGAAATCCGCCGCCGAAAGCATCGGCGAGATCCTGACGCCCGGCTCGGAAACCCAGGTTGGCGACACCCTGACGATCCGCGATCTGGACATCACGATGGATGTGCCGGATGTCGACGTGACCGGCACCATAGCGATGATCGAATTCCGCGAACGCGACGATGGCACCGTCGCCATCACCCTGTCGCCCAGCTATGAGATGCAGATCGCCGCCGCGCCCGAAACCGGCGAATCCTTCGATCTTACCCTGCAGGTGATGCAGGAAGGCGTGTCCATCGTGGCCTCGGGCGGCGATGGCGAAATCTCCTACGATTTCCTGGCGCCTGAAATCACCGTCTCCGTCGCCGAGCTTGTGGTCGATGACGAGCCGATGGAGATGAACGCCGATATCGTGATCAGCGACATGAACGGCAGCTACACCCTGACCGAAGGCGACATGCCGCGGATCGCCTCGCGCCTGAACGCGGGCGAGATCAGCTTTGATGTCGCCGCCAAGGAACCCGGCGGCAGCGGCACCTTTGACATGAGCGGCGCGTTTGCCGATGTGCAAACGGTCTCGGACGGCTCGTTCGCGATGATGGCCAACATGGACGACATGGCCGCCATGCTGAAGGCCGGCTTCGCCACCGACGCCGAATTCAACTATGGCGCGTCCAGCTTCGACATGGATTTCCAGGACAGCCGTGACAGTTTCGCGATGTCCAGCACATCCGAAAGCGGCGGCTTCTCGGTCGCAATGGACGCCGAGGCGCTCAGCTATGAGGCCGGCAGTACCGGGCTGTCCTTCACCATGTCGGGTTCGGAAATCCCGCTGCCCGAAATCGCCGCCAGCTTTGCCGAACTTGGCATCGGCTTCCTGATGCCGATTGGGAAATCCGACACGCCCCAGGATTTTGGGGCTTACCTGACGCTGGACGGTCTGGCTGTCAGCGACATGATCTGGAGCATGATCGACGTCGGCGGCACACTGCCGCACGATCCGGCGACCCTGATCGTCGAGCTGGCGGGCAAGGCCAACTGGTTCATGGATATCATGGATCCCGAGGCCCAGGCCGAAATGGCCGAAAGCGGCACCGCACCCGGGGAAATCCATGCGCTGGACATCAACGAGATCCGCCTGTCCATCGCCGGCGCCGAACTGACCGGCCAGGGTGGTTTTACCTTCGACAACAGCGATCTGGAAACCTTCGATGGTATCCCCGCGCCCACCGGTGGGATCGATCTGAAACTGGTCGGCGGCAATACCCTGATGGACAAACTGGTGGTGATGGGCCTGCTGCCGCAGGAAGAAGCGATGGGCGCGCGCATGATGCTGGGCCTGTTCGCCCGCCCCGGCGAGGGTGACGACACGCTTGAGTCCAAGATCGAGATCACCGGCGACGGCGGCATCTCGGCCAACGGCCAGCGGCTGCAATAAAGCGACTATGGCGCGGCCCCGCACAGGGCCGCGCCACCCGCCCCACGCCTGACGCCCGGGGGCCGATTTCCGTTTGCCAACGGCATCTGCACCAAAGGGTGCAGCACGCCTGCGATCCGCCGCATCCCGGCCCTTCAACACCTGTTGACCTTGCAGCGCGCCGTCAACGGGCTTACCTCGGAGCCGACCCAAACAGCCCGAGGCCCAGATGTCCGACCGCTTGCAAGACCTCACCGCTCAGCTGCTTTCGGCGGCCAGACAGGCCGGTGCCGACAGTGCCGACGCCATCGCCGTCGATGGCACCTCGATCAGCATCGACGTGCTGAACGGACGGCTGGAACAGGCCGAACGCAGCGAAGGCATCGACATCGGCCTGCGGGTGCTGATCGGGCAGCGGCAGGCCTGTGTGTCGGCCTCTGACATCTCGCCCGGCACCATCGCCACCATGGCCGAACGCGCGGCCGCCATGGCGCGCGAGGCGCCCGAGGATCCCTACGCAGGGCTCGCCGATCCGTCGCAACTGGCCCGCACCTGGGATATCGCCGCGCTGGACCTGGCGGATGCAGCGCCCGAACCCTCGCCCGCCGATCTGCAGGACGACGCCAGCCGCGCCGAGGCGGCGGCGCTGGCGCACAAGGGCATCACCAAGATCGACGCCGCCTCGGCGGGCTATGGCCGCCGCACCCTGCATCTGGCCGCCAGCAACGGCTTTTCCGGCGGTTATTCCCGCACCGACCGCGCCATCAGCTGCGTCGCCATCACCGGCGAGGGCACCGGGATGGAACGCGACTATTGCGGCGAGTCCCGCACCTATCAGACCGACCTGCCCAGCGCCGAGGAAATCGGCCGTATCGCCGCGACGCGCACCGTTGCCCGCGCCGGTGCGCGCAAGCCGCCCTCGGGCGCCTTTCCGGTGATCTATGACGAACGCATCGCGGGCGGCCTGATCGGCCACCTGCTGGTTGCCGCCAATGGCGCCTCTGTCGCGCGCGGCGCGTCCTGGCTGCGCGACGCCCTGGGCACTCAGGTGCTGCCCGCCGGCCTGTCGATCACCGAGGATCCGCATCGTGCGCGCATTTCCGGCTCGCGCCCGTTCGATGCCGAAGGTCTGGCCACCGCGCCGCGCCGGATCGTGGAGAACGGGGTTCTGTGCGGCTGGACGCTGGACCTGGCCACCGCCCGCCAGCTTGGCCTGAGCAGCACCGCAAGTGCTGCGCGCGGCACCTCGGCGCCGCCCTCGCCCAGCACCTCGAACATCGCACTGACGCAAGGCGCGCAAAGCCGCGAGGATCTGATCCGCGACATCGGCACCGGGCTGCTTGTCACCTCGATGATCGGCAGCTCGATCAATGCCACGACCGGCGACTATTCGCGCGGCGCCTCGGGGTTCTGGATCGAGAATGGCGAGATCGCTTATCCGGTCAACGAATGCACCCTGGCGGGCAATCTGCATGACATGCTGAAAACCCTGATCCCCGCCAACGACGCCCGCGCGCACCTGTCCCGCGTCGTCCCGTCCTTGCTGGTCGAGGGGCTTACCCTTGCCGGAACCTGACCTGACGCTGCTGATCGATGCGGCGCAGAACGCAGCCGCCATCGCCAACCGCTACTGGCAGACCGATCAGCGGATCACCGAGAAACCCGGCGGCGCCGGGCCGGTGTCCGAGGGCGATCTGGCCGTCGACACCTACCTGCGTGAAACCCTGACACAGGCGCGCCCCGGCTATGGCTGGCTGTCCGAGGAAACCGAGGATGACGCCGCCCGCCTGACTCTGCCCCATACCTTCATCGTCGATCCGATCGACGGCACCAGATCCTATATCGCAGGCGAACGGACCTGGGCGATTTCGCTGGCGCTGGCGCATCTGGGCCAGATCACCGCCGCCGTCGTCTATCTGCCGCAACGCGCCAAGCTGTACAGCGCCACGCGTGGCGGCGGCGCGCATCTGAACGGCCAGGCCGTTGCCGCGTCCACCTGCACGCAGCCTGACAACGCCAGCGTCCTCGCCGCCAAGTCCAACCTTGACCCGGCGCATTGGCAGGGCGCCACCCCCGGCCTGATCCGCCATTTCCGCCCGTCGCTGGCCTACCGCCTGTGCCTGGTGGCCGAGGGGCGCTTTGACGCCATGCTGACTCTGCGGGATGCCTGGGAATGGGACATCGCCGCCGGCAGCCTGATCGCGCAGGAAGCCCGCGCCATGGCCACCGACCGCACCGGCGCGCCGCTGCGTTTCAACTCGCCCCGCGCCCAAACCCCCGGCGTGCTGACCGCGCCCGCGGCGCTGCACGGCGCGCTGTCACGACGCCTGTCATAAAGCGCAGCCGCCCTCGGTGCCGCTGGACCGGTCTCAGGCGTTCCAGCTGCTTGGGTTTTTCGTCAATCCCGGGTGCGGTTGGCCGTGTCTCGAACCGGATCCTTGTGGATGATCACATCGGCTTGCGGATAGGCGTCCATGATGGCGTGGCGCAGGCCGGCGCCGATGTCATGCGCCTCGGTCAGGGGCAGGGTGCCGTCGATCTCGACATGCAGGTTGACGAAGACGACCGATCCCGCCGTGCGGGTCTTCAGGTCATGAAAGCCGTGCAGGCCGGGCCAGTCCCGCGCCATGGCCTCGATCCCCGCCACCATCGCCGGGTCGGCGCCGCGGTCCATCAGCGCATCCCACGCGCCTTTGCCGATGCGCAGGGCGCCGACCGCCAGCACGGCCGCCGCGCCCAGCGCCACGACGCTGTCGATCTGCCCCAGCCCCAGCCAGGCCGAGGCCGCCAGCGACAGGATCGCGCCGATATTGGGGATCAGGTCGCCCATGTAATGCAGCTGATCGGCCCGCACCACGGTATTGCCGGTCAGCCGGATCACCCGCCGCTGCCACAGAACCAGCCCCAGCGTCAGCACGATCGACAGGACCATGACCGCGATCCCGCGCTCTTCGCCCATGATCGGCGACGGCGGTCCGGCCAGCAGCCGCGCGACAGCCGCCCAGGTGATGACGCCAGCCGAGGCCAGGATGAACACCGATTGCCCCAACGCGGCCAGATCCTCGGCGGAGCTGTGGCCAAAGGCGTGATCCTCGTCCGGCGGGCGCGCGGCATAGACGATGGCCGCCAACCCGGCCAGCGACACCATCAGATCCAGCCCGCTGTCCGCCAGCGATGCCGCCACCGACAGCGCGCCGGTCTGCCCCAGCGCCCACAGTTTGGCCACCACCAGCGTCAGCGCCACAGAGACCGAGGCAAGCCCGGCGGATCGGCTGAGGCGGTTGCGAGTCTTGTCGTTCATCCTGGTCGGGCCACCTGTGATCAAGCCCTTGCCTAACGCATCAGCGTTGGGCGAGGCAAGCGAGGTTCAGGCCTTGTAAATTAGAACATTCTAATACTTGAATAAGCCGCACGGACAGAATACCTGCTCTGTCAGGGAACGACCGCTGTGGCGTTTCAGATGATTAGGAGATTGAAATGACCGTGGATCGCGTCGTGATGGTATTTGCCGGGGTGATGATCCTGCTTAGCCTTTCGCTGGGCAACTGGGTATCGGAATACTGGTTCCTTTTGACCGCCTTCGTCGGGCTAAACCTGATTCAGTCCGCGTTCACCGGGTTCTGCCCGGCCGCGATGTTCTTCAAGTTGCTCGGCGTCAAGCCGGGCCGCGCCTTCAGCTGACAAGACTTCGCGTCAGGATCAGGGACGGCCTTCCCGGCTTCGCTTTGCCGGTCAGAGAAACGCCTTGTCCCTGATCCGCGCCCAGGCGCGTTTGGCGAACTCGTCCTTGGCGGGTTCCAGACAATTGCGGTCCAGAAACCAGTACAGATACTTGTCGTAAGGAAAATCGGCCATCGCCTCGGGCCCGTACTGCAACGCCTCGCGCAGATCGGATTCGCGTTTCGGGGTCAGGGTCGCGTGCCAATAGTCGGATTTGGCGCAGGTGATCACACAGCGTTTCTGCATCAGCGCCTCGAAGCCGGCGGC
>Ga0316207_10003149_pt1 | contig 15788 bp, 15 predicted proteins | sample 6weekpyrite_MG_FD_204943 | JGI IMG/M metagenome (GOLD analysis project Ga0316207, IMG submission 204943) | Microbial mat bacterial communities from mineral coupon in-situ incubated in ocean water Damariscotta River, Maine, United States -... | ecosystem: Environmental > Aquatic > Marine >... | reverse complement strand
CTCAGGAAAAAGACTGCCAGTAACTCTTTATCATTCGCTAAAAATATTTCAGTAGCATGTTGTGTTTTGTTTAAATTAATTTTATCTGCATCAAAAACATCAGCAACATATGCCGCACAACCTAAACGGTATCGCACATCACCAATCAATCCGCTGACACCTTGTCCGGGGATGGCTTGTATCTCTTTTGCAGTAAAGGAATTTTTTATCGATGCATTTTGAAAAAACACCTTTGCCACGGGGTGCTCTGAACCTAGCTCAAGTGCAGCAGCAATATTTAAACTTTGCTGCTCAGATAAATCTGAAACTAAACAGGTTGACTCAAGTGCAAGCTGACCCTTAGTTAAGGTACCTGTTTTATCGAAAACAATATGCGTAACATTGGCCAGTGTCTCTAAAGCGTGCCCTCGCGTTGTCAAAACGCCCAGACGTGTTAATGAACCTGTAGCTGCAGTCATCGCAGCAGGTGTTGCAAGTGATAAAGCACACGGACACGTCACAACCAATAATGAAATGGCAATCCAAAAAGCCTGATCAGGATCGTGTTGCCACCACCATGCAGCAACAGCACTCACTAACACAAGCAAAAAGGCAACAAAGTAAGCTGCCACTCGATCAGCCATTTTTGCAATACTGGGTTTTTCAACTTGTGCGCGATCAAGTAACCTCTGAATAGAAGCAAGCACTGTGTCTTCACCCACTTTCTGAACTTCGATCAACAACGGACTTTCAATATTAACCGTGCCACCAATGACTTTCTCATTAATTGTTTTGCCTAAAGGATGACTTTCTCCTGTTAGTAACGATTCATTAATGCTACTTCGACCTTCAATAATCACACCATCAGCAGGAATACTGTCACCCGGCTTCACCCGAACTTTATCACCACAAGATAACTCTGAAACTGTAACCGTTTCATCTCCCTGTGAAGTGACTCTGGTTGCCATAGCCGGCAAAAGCTTAACCAGCTCTTCTGCTGCTTGCCCGGCTTTTTGTCGTGCCCCCATTTCTAAAAAACGACCCGCTAACAAAAAGAAGGTGAACATGGTGACCGAATCAAAATAAACCTGGCCACTTTGATAAACCGTTGCCCAGCTACTCGCGGCATAGGCTAAACCAATCGCCAGCGAAACAGGCACATCCATACCCAGTTGATGCGCTTTAAGATCCCGCCATGCAGAACTAAAAAAAGATTTTGCAGAATAAAAAACGACCGGCGTTGCAATAAACATACTCACCCAACGCATAAAGTTCTCAAGCCCCGCATCCATACCAGAGTAATCACCGGCATAAAGCGCAACCGCAAGCATCATAACCTGCACAGCACCAAGGCCCGCTACCGCTAAACGTTTAAGTGCGGCCGATCGTTCTTTTTTATATACAGCTTCCTGTCGGCCGCTATCAAAAGGATGTGCAAGATAACCAATCGCTGAGATAGCCTGTAGAATATCGCTGAGTTTAATTTGCGAATCATCCCAACGTACCCGTGCCCGATGGGTAGAATAATTAACGCGAAACTCAACAACCCCTTTTAAAGCACTAATATGTCGTTCGTTTAACCAGACACAGGCGGCACAAACAATTCCTTCTAAAATAAGCGAAGCTTGTTTAATATTTTTATCATCAACACTGACAAACGTTTTTTGTAACTCAGGTTTATCATATAAGGTAAGTTGATCCAGAACATCAGGAAGTGCTGCACGTGCAGTAGGCGATATTTCAGTACGGTGTTCATAGAAGCTGGTTAAACCACCATCAACAATGGCTTTAGCAACGGCCTCGCAACCAGGGCAGCACATTGATTGTGCTTTATTATTTATTTCAACAAAGTAAGCACTATTTTTAGGGACAGGCAGGCCACAATGAAAGCAGTCTTGTTCTTCGTTACCTGTCATACTTTATCCTATAAAAAATTATTACCGCAAAGACACAGAGGATGCTAAAAAACCGACAATAAAACTTTGTATTCTCTGTGTCGTTGCGGTGAAACTGTTTTTAAGAATCAACTACTGCTTATTACTCACGACTGTTTTAGCGCGAACCTCATGCTCATCATTATTTTTAGTGATTTTTAAAATCAAATCCCAATTACCCGGCTCAGTTAAAGTAATACTTTGCTGATATATACCCGGCTCTATTTCTTGCATGGTAAAAAGAGTATCAAGTTTACTGTCGGCAGGTCGTAAGAAAGAGCCTTCGATAATCGCATTCTTTACTTTCTTATTTTCTTTATCCTTAATCTCAACTCTAAATATAGCCGGTTGATTTGCAATAGCGTCTCCTAACCAACCTTTGCGAACACTCCAGTCCCGTAATTTTTGTGCCTCAAAACGTTTTAAATAATCGTTATACTGATTTTGTTTTTGATGATAATCGTGACTAACGGTACCAGGAAAACGAGAACTGACTTTACCTCCTGACAGAGGCTCAGGTAATAACATTTCGGCTATATCTTTATTCATCCCTTTTGTTGCAAACATAATAAAAAAAGAATCCATAATCAAAAGAATAACAAAGAAGCTTACTATAGCGGCAGGCGCCCAATGAAAACCAAAACCTTCTTTACCCGATTGACGTCGAAGATCACGTTGTGACGTAACAATGCCTAAAACATAAACACTCACCAGGTAAAGTGCGATATGTATTGCAAAAACATCTGCTCCGGGCCAGATAAATATTGAAATAGGAACATACGTTGCGGTAACCGCAAAGGCCATGACAACAGCCACCATTTTACCGGACATATTACTGACATTATAAAGTAATATAAAAACAGCAGTGATAGTAAAAACACCGCCTAATAACGTAATAAGTAGATTATCCATTGAAAATTATTTTCCTGATTTTTTAATCAATTGTTTTTCCGGGACATAAAAAACGTTTTGCTGACTAAGCTGTTGTTTATTAATGCTATCAACTGATTTTATAACAAAGTTAAATTTAGTATTACTTTTAGAAACATCCGCCGGCGACATTCTTAACTTTACAATTAACTTGACACTATGCTCGGCTGCTACTTTTATTTCACTAAACTTGCCCATATCAAGTTCAACATTTTTCAGGCCTTCAACAAAAATTTTATAGGTTGCAGGTTTAGTTGTTTTATTATTCACTTTAATATCATAGCGGTTTTGTACCCGGCCATCCGATAATGTTACCGACAGCGGCTGGCGCACCTGTCGTACCAGCATTTCCAGGTCACTACGCGTCGCAATACTCCAGACCAGCAACAAGATGGTGGCTAATAAAGTAATTGCATAGCCAATATTTTTCGGATTCAAGCGTCTGGTCTTTTTTCCTTCCAGTTCATGCTCAGAAGAATACCGAATCAACCCTGTTGGAAATTTAATCGATGTCATAATGGTATTACATGCATCAATACAGAGTGCGCAGGAGGTACATTGATATTGCATGCCATTTCTAATATCAATACCCGTAGGACAAACCTGTACGCAGTAGCCGCAATCTATGCAGTCCCCTGCACCTGCATTATCACGTTCAGCCGAAGTCATCATGCCTTTTTTCGGTTTAAGGCGTCCATTTTCACGTTCACCACGTTTTTCATCGTACGCGACAATTAATGTATCTGAATCAAACATTACAGCCTGAAAACGCGCATAAGGGCACATATATGTACACACTTGTTCGCGTGCCAGCCCGGCCATAACATACGTTGTCATGGTCAGGAATAAGGTCGTCGCATATGCCGCAAAGGGTGCATCACCTTGCAACATTTGCATAAACAACTCAGGCGCATTTCCCCAGTACAGGGTGAAAGACAGACCGGTTAAGAGAGATACACTAAACCAGAGAAAATGGGTTAAACCCATTTTAATCGCTTTGTCTTTTGACCATGCAGCTTGCGACAATTTAATTCGCGCATTACGTTCACCCTGAACCAGACGCTCAATAAAAATAAAAACATCGGTCCATAAAGTCTGGAAGCAAAAATAACCACAGAAAACACGGCCAGCAAGGCCGGTAACAAAGAAGAGCAGAAAAGCAGCAATTAACAGAAGCCCCGCCAACCAGAAAATATCTTGCGCATAAACAACAAGGTCAAAAACATAAAAATGGCGGCCTTCAATATCAAAAAGTACCGCCTGTTCAGGCCCGACTTCGCGCGACCAGCGTAACCAGGGTAAAAGAAAGTAAACAGAATAAGCTAAAATAAGAATGCCCGTTTTTATCGAGCGATAGCGCCCCTTAACCGAGCGTGGAAATATCTCAATCCGTTCCTGAAATAAAACTTCTTCCGGCATAGCGATAGCTACCCTACAATTTCCATCTTATTTTTCATTTAAAACCTTTTTCCAGATACTAAAAAGAGGATATGTAAAAAACACATCCTCTCTTCAACTATCGCGGATAGTCAGTGGCTAGAGAACAAGGCGGAAGCCAACGAAAAAGCGGAGCTTACAATAAGTAAGTGAGCATTTTGAGGCGGCTTTCGTAGTGCCCTCTAAATAATAATAGAGGGTGCAACGCTGTAATCTAGTCACTGGCTATTAGCGACTTGCGCTCAATTGTTTTACATAGAAAGTCAGCATCTTAATTTCCGCCGCAGACAAACGATCTTTCCATGGAGGCATTTGACGTGTTTTGCCGTTCATAACAACTTCCATAATCACTGCTTTTTTATCTTCAATAGAATCAGCAGCATTCACATCTGCGATAGTCCAAATCTTATCAGTAAGATTTGCCGAACCCATAGAAGTTATGCCTTTGGCATCATTACCATGACAGGCAACACAGCCACCTTCATTTGTAAAAATAGCTTTACCACGTTTTGCTGCAGAAACATTTACCGTGTTACCTGATAAACTTAAAACGTATTCAGAAACATCAGAGGTTTGTTCTTCAGTTAAACGTGCCTTGAAAGCAGGCATTGAGCCGTTACGTCCATTTGCGATAGTTTCCTGAATTTTGCTATAGCTACCACCCCATAACCAGGCGTCATCTAATAAGTTTGGATAATAACCAACCACACCATCACCACCTGCCTGATGGCAAGCAGCACAGTTGTCAGCAAATAATACTTTTGCAGATGAATAGGAAAATGCACTTTTTTCTTCATCTGATGCAATTTGTTCAAATGTCGATGCATTAATATTACTCAGGTATTGCTCCTGAGCTGCACGAGCATCCTGCATTTCTTTTAAGAATAATGCGCGTGTGTTCCAATGCGTTGTCGTTTCTTTACCATCGCTGGTCTTATAGGTAATTTCATTCATCACACCTTTAGTGTAATCACCACCTACCGGCCACGCAGGGAATATAATCCAGTATACAAAGGTAAAAACTACAGTCGCATAAAATGTCCATAACCACCACGTTGGCAGCGGATTATTAAATTCTTGTATATCACCATCCCACGCATGACCTGTAGTCTGTACTGTAGGTTTATTTTTTTCAGTGCTCATCTTTTCTATCCTTACTCTGCCCGTCTTCATCTTTTTCTTGAAACGGAATATTCTTGTAAGACTCAAACCGTTTGCTTCGATCTTTATTTGTAAAAACGTAAAATAAAATTAAAACAAATGTAATCGAAAATAGTACCAATACAAACGGTTTAGTATTTTCCATATGGGTAAACCAGCTAAGCCATTCAAACATAGTGATTTACTCCTTACGACCCTTAAATGAATTAACGGAACTTAGCAAAATGACCTTCGTCAAACTTGCTGAAATCAACCATTGTGCCTAATAACTGTAGGTAAGCAACCAGGGCATCCATTTCAGTAACATCTTCTGCATTACCATCGTAATTACCCGATGCGGCTTGCGCTAAAAGATTTTCTTCGGCATGAAGAATATCTAAATTTTTAGCGATGTCTTCACCAAAACGTTTTACGTTTGCTTCATATTCTGCTGTTGTCTCAGAATAAGGAACACCTACCATTTTTAATGCACGCATACGATCTCTTACATTTTTATAGGCAAGCGGCTCCATCAACCAGGGGTAGTTCGGCATGATTGATTCAGGAACAACAGAGCGTGGTTCAATTAAATGCTGTACATGCCATTCATTTGAATATTTTTTACCTACACGAGCTAAATCAGGACCTGTACGTTTTGAACCCCATTGGAACGGGTGATCAAACTTAGACTCTGCCGCTAATGAGTAGTGGCCATAACGTAATGCTTCATCACGGAATGGACGTATCATTTGCGAGTGACAGGTATAACAACCTTCACGTTGATAAATATCACGTCCACGTAATTGCAGTGGAGTATAAGGGTGGATAGTCTCTTTCCCTTCAACTTTCACTTCTTCGATAGTGCTATCGATAAAATACAATGGAACGATTTCTACCAGCCCGCCGATACTGATCACGATAAGTGTCAGAACAATCAACAAGCCAGCATTTGTTTCTATGGATTCATGCTTCATTAATCAAATCTCCAGTTAATTAGGCATTTGCCAGCTTGGCGGCAATTTTAGCTTCAATTTCAGCGCGCTCTTTCTTTGCTTTTCGGATTGTCATCAGGGTGTTGTAACCCATTAGAGCTGTACCAAGTAAGAACAAAGTACCGCCGAATGCACGAATGACATAAGGCTGATGTAAGAAACTCACTGTCTCAATAAAGGTGTAGGCTAAGTTGCCGTATTCATCAAAGGCACGTAGCAATAAACCCTGACCGATACCTGCAACCCACAATGCGCTGATGTAAACAACAATACCAATTGTTGCTAACCAGAAATGAGCGAAGATGAGTTTTTCGCTGTACATTTTTGTTTCCCATAAACGCGGAATCAGGTGGTAGAACGAACCGAAGCTAATCATTGCAACCCAACCTAATGCGCCCGAATGTACGTGACCAACTGTCCAGTCAGTGTAATGCGATAAGGCATTAACGCTCTTAAGTGACATTAACGGGCCTTCGAAGGTCGACATACCGTAGAACGATAATGAAACAACCATAAAGCGAATAATAGGATCGGTACGCAACTTATCCCAGGCACCCGATAGTGTCATGATGCCGTTGATCATACCGCCCCAGGAAGGCATCAGGAGTAAAATTGAGAAACCGGCTGCTAGTGTAGACGTCCAGTCGGGTAATGCGGTCCAGTGTAAGTGATGACCACCAACCCACATATATAAGAAAATTAACGCCCAGAAATGGATAATCGACAAACGGTAAGAATAAACCGGACGACCCACTTGCTTGGGAATAAAGTAATACATCATACCGAGAAATGCCGCGGTCAAGAAAAAACCTACTGCATTATGACCGTACCACCACTGTGTCATCGCATCCTGAACACCCGCGTGCAAGCTATAAGATGAAAGACTAAACATGTGAACAGGCACTGCCATGTTATTGAAAATGTGAAGTAATGCGGTTGCTAAGATAAAGGCAATAAAGAACCAGTTTGCAACATAGATATGAGGTTGGCTGCGCTTACGCAATGTCATTACATAGATAACTAAATACACAACCCAGGTTACTGCAATCAATAAATCAATTGGCCATACCATTTCAGCGTATTCACGTGCTTGCGTGTAACCCAGCATGTAACTGATAGCAGCGGAGCCCACGGCAATATTCCAGCCCCAGAAAGTGAAGTTTGCTGCGCCATCGCTAAACAAACGAGTTTGGCAGGTACGTTGCACAATATAATAAGATGTCGCGAATAACGCACTGCCACCAAAACCAAAAATAACTAAGGTTGTGTGAACCGGACGTAAACGCCCAAACGTAATTTCCGCAATGTTGAAGTTTAAAAACGGCCATGCCAATTCAGACGCAATCCATACGCCTGCAGACATACCGAGGACACCCCAAACCAGGGCCATTATCGTAAACTTACGCACGATGTCGTAGTTATACTGTTCTACCGGAGCAGAAACAGGAGCAGATGATGCAACCATGCTCGCCTCTTTATTTAGTTAAAATTGTTGATTTTGAAGGCCTTAAGAGAAATCAAAAAGCGAACAGGATGACCTGATAAGCTCAAGAATAACCCAGTAAAACACTCCGAGAATATTACAATATCCTTATATTATAATGAATTGACCCTACTATTAGCAAGCAACAAATCAGAAAGTATAGACGATGAAACAATAAATTCACCCAAAAGACTTAAGTCGTGCCGCAAGTTACCGATGATTTAATCGTTACACCATCTTGAATTAGCCGGGATCAAAGTCGCTGCGCCATTTATCGGTTGTTTGCAGCAACACTTTAGTAAAACACGAGATAATATGACTCAACGCCAGCCTAACTGAGATTATCAATTCCCCGTTGAACAACCTGTTTTGCTTCGCAATCAATCGACGGCGGATTCTCTGCAACCATGGCGATTATTTAATCTTTTAAACTCATCATCTTGTTAAGCCCATCTTGCTAATGCTTTAGGCCGGTGCTGTTATTGTGCTTAATATTTACTTACTCGTCTGGCTATATTTGGTTCGACAAGCAACAAAGATAACTTCAGTAAACAGAAAGCGGATTTTTTCATAAAAATTTATCAAGTGCAGATTATATTGCATGGAGCGACCTGGGGCTGTTTGCCTTTTTTGCTACTTCACCTGAAGTTCGATTTTTTGCACATATCGTTTTATGTGGCATGGCCGCGGGCGTTATTGGTACGACGGCGATAATTTATCGGGTTTATTTATCCTTTATGCCACCTATGGTGTTGCCTGTTATTTTCACAAAATTATTTTTTAACCATGATTATTTTCAATTTAGTCAAAATACACTGGGATGTTCATCATATATGTTGTCTCCCTCGCGGTACTTACTCACTCTCATTATGAATATATTTAAAGAGTCCATCGAACTCAAAGCGAAAAATAAAACTCTTCTTAATAATGAAACCTATACATTAAAAAATAGAGACCGCAAAAGTAATTTGCTCTCCAAAAAGCCGGAGTCCATTATTGATGATGCGAATAAAATAACTACAGCCGGAAAAAATATACTACCATCAATTAAGGATGTCTTAGACCTTTCGAAAATTGAAGCGGGCAGGATGAACGTTTTTATAGAAGAAATTAATATTTATCATTTTTTAAACTCAATTAAGGAAAGTATCAAAATATTAATAGAACAAAATAAGAACACGTTTATTTTTGATATATCGAATGACCTTACAACCATACAATCGGACAGCACAAAACTACGACAAATTCTTTACAACATAATAGGTAATGCAGAAAAATTCACATCACACGGACAGGTCATCTTAAAACAACAAACACAGAAAAAAATATTATCATCTTTATTTCTGACACCGGTATTGGAATGAATTTAACAAAACACTTAACCGGTTTACTTAGAATACAGCTAATAGTTAAAAGTACACTGGATAAAGGAATAGCATTTTAAAAACAAGACTAAAGTGCTGCCCGGTAAATATATGTTATAATTGTCGTTCGTCGTAATTAATTCAAAGTTCCCATTGAAAAATGTCAATCAATCCCAGCATAGATAAGCTAATTCCCGTTGAGCAGTTATCTTTTCTTTATAAACAATCGCTCATAGCGCTTTTTGCCACATTAGCCGTTTTATTATATGTTTATTTATGGCTGCAGGATTTGGAAGATCAAACATCAGTATTATTATGGGTTTCTTCAATTATATTCTGTAATATTTATTTAGCTATATGGTTATACTTCGTTCATCGTGGCCACTCTACAACCGGCATTAACACACAAAAAGCCAACAACCTTATCTCTATTTATCAAATACAAGCCGTTCTCCATGGCACAGCCTGGGGCTTGTTGCCGTTCATATTAACTGAGCAAAACTCACCCGACATGGGTTTTTTTGCATACCTTATATTGGGCGGTATGGCTGCCGGTGCAATTAGTACCACCGCGGTAATTTTTCGGCTATATTTATCTTATACGCTCCCCCTGACAGTACCAATAATATTTACTCAGTTATTTTTCTATGAACAACTCACGATATTTAATCCAAATACCTTAGAGCTTTATATAGTTTTCATTATTTCATTGATTGTGCTCGCGCATTCTTATTACAAAAGCAGCCTGCGCTCAATTTCTTTACTTATAAAAAACAAGCAACTTTTATCTGATATTACCTCTGCTTATGAAGAAACCAAGGTTGCAAGTAAAGCAAAAAGTGATTTTCTTGCCAATATGAGCCATGAACTTCGTACACCGCTTACGGCCATTATTGGATATAGTGAAATTATTAACGAGGATGTCAGTGCTAAACAATACGACTCTCTTTCTGGTGATATAAAAAAAGTCATTAAATCTGGAGAACACCTGCTTTCATTAATAAACAATATTCTTGATTTGTCTAAAATAGAATCAGGAAAAATGGATATTTATATTGAAAATATAAACATAGAAGCATTATTACAGGAGCTCAAATCAACGACTGGAAGTATAATCAAAAACAATAATAACAACTTAAATATTAGCTTTAGATCTGACACCACAAATATCAAATCTGACTCGACTAAACTCTACCAGGTATTACTCAACATCATTAGTAATGCTGCAAAATTCACTACAGATGGAGAAATTAATATAAAAGTCACCAGTAATCTGGAGAATATAAAAATGATTATTTCAGATACCGGGATTGGAATGAATAAAGAACAGCTATCTAAACTCACCCAACCCTTTATGCAAGGTGATATTTCCACAACTAAAAAATATGGTGGAACAGGTCTGGGAATGAATTTAACCAAAAATCTTACCGATATTCTTAAAATAAAATTAAGCGTAAGTAGTTTTCCAAATAAAGGAACGTCCTTTGAACTTATTATTCCCATTGACTACCCGTCCTTACAAAACAAAAAAAAGGAGCCTTCCTGAAACAGGAGTGCTCCCTTCTCTTCACACATTAAATAAATTTAATTTTTAAACTGCTGTTTGTATGAGCAGGTGCAGATTCTTTAATTCATGTTCTATAATTAAAACGCGATTAACAAGACATATACTTGTTAATAGAGCCCAGGTTGTGCACTGAGTCATAACCCATTTGGTTTAAAACACCTTTCGCTTGTTCACTACGCATACCGCTACCACAAAAAACAATAACAGGCTTTGTTTTATCAAGATGTTGATCAGCTGTTTGAATAACTTGCAGAGGAACATTCAATGAACCTGGAATTGCACCGCTACCATATTCTTGTGGTGAACGTACATCAACCAGTTGTGCTCCGTTAGCAACCATTTCACGCGCTTCAGGACATTCAATTAAATTCATACTCATTCCAAACATATTTACTCCAGCGTGCATGTGCACATATTTAGTTAAAAAAGGCCGACTGATTACAGTTCAACCGTTACTCATTAAATTACGCTTGTTTTAATTTTGTACATAAATTTAGCAACAAATTGCGCTCATCGTCACTCAACTTACTTAAAATCTTTTGTTGCACTTCGTGCTTAACGGGTAAAACACGTTGCACCAATGCATGGCCTTCTTCAGCCAGAACAAATGACTTTTCTTTACCCGTTGTTGCAGGATCTTCATTAATCCAGCCATTTTTTTCCATAACCTGTAATTTTCGGCTCATAACACTGCGTTCCGATTCCATTTCATCAGCAATCTGGCGAATCGTAATCGGCCCTTTGCGTGCAATAAGACCCACAACGGGCATTTGTGTTGCCCGAATGCCTAAGTCCCGATAAGCATCATCATATGTTTTAAGGACATAGTGACTGGCGCGTAAAATCTGCATATTTATGCAGTTCAGCGCGTCTCCTTCAATCTCTGTATTCATATGCGACCTCACCTGTGTATATACATAGAATTATATGTGTATATACACAGATGTCAAGCTTTAATCTGGTAATATTAATTTATATTAAACCAATAAATTAGGTGAAAAACGATATTAAAAAGTTTTGGGTAAATAGTGATCAATAAGTAGTAATGCAAAAAGCAGCATCAAATAAATAATAGAATAGCCAAAGGTTTTAATCGGAATCGACTCATCTTTACCCGATTGCATCTTAATAGCATAATAAAGAAAGATCCCATCAAGGATAAGCACACCGCCTAAATACACCACGCCACTCATACCTGTGGCAAACGGCAGCAAAGTAACAGCAACCATTATAATCGTATAAAGCAGCACTTGAAGCCGCGTGTATTCTACACCGTGCGTAACGGGCAACATCGGCACATCCGCTTTTGCATATTCTTCGCGACGATGAATCGCCAATGCCCAAAAATGGGGAGGAGTCCAGGCAAAAATAATTAAAAAGAGTAACAAACTATGAGGATCGATCGTGCCAGTGACCGCAACCCAGCCGAGCACGGGTGGCGCAGCGCCTGCGGCTCCACCAATAACAATATTTTGTGGCGTCGCATGCTTAAGGTACATGGTGTATATAACCGCATAGCCAATTAAAGAAAGTAGGGTTAGCCAGGCCGTCAAGCCGTTCACTAAAAAAGTTAAAACAGCCATTGCAATAACACCAAGCACAATCGCAAAAAACAGCGCACTAGAATTAGAAACGCTGCCTTTTACTAAAGGGCGATCCTCTGTACGACGCATTTCTTTATCTATTTTTTGATCAACAACCTGATTAATTGCCGCAGCCGAAGCTGCCGCTAAACCAATGCCAATTGTGCCATAAACAAGCGGTTGCCAGGGTACCATACCCGGTGTCGCCAAAAACATGCCGATGACAGCAGTAAACACCAGCAACATAACAACACGAGGTTTGCACAACTCATAATAATCATTACAAATAGTAAAGAAACCAATTTTATGGTTTTGCCTTTTAGCTGTATTTTCCATTTTATTTTTTACTTTTAAGTTTGTTTGCGTTCTCGCCTAATGCCTGATTTCTCACTAAATAATTGAGTGTTACCAAAGTCAGAATCAGTAAAGCACCACCACCATTATGGGCAACAGCAACCAATAAAGGCAATGATAATAACACGTTTGAGACACCTAAAATAAACTGTAATACCACTACAGCCAACAAGGCTTTACCCGCATTGCGTAAAGGCCGATAAGCCGGTGTCAGTAACAATTTCAAGCCCAGCCAAATAACAAATGATGCGGTAACAACAGCACCAATTCTATGCGTAGTATGAATGGCAATCCGCGCTTCATTACTCATCAAACCAAACTCATAGTTTTTACCAAACTCATGCAACAAATCAAAACCTTCAACAAAATTCATTGCCGGGAAAAATTCCTTGCCATTACAAGTTGGAAAATCAACACAATGTAATGCGGCATAATTTGAACTGGTCCAGCCACCAAGCATGACCTGAAATACAACAATGACTAAACCAATCAATGCCGGCGTTTTTAATTTTTGTAAATAAACACTATCAACATGAGAAAATTTAAAAAGTTGACCCGAGCGTAAGGTTAACCACCATAATATTGATAATGTTGTCATGCCTCCCATTAAATGCGACATCACAATCGTTGGGTGGAGTTTAATCGTTACCGTCCACATGCCCAACATACCCTGGAAAACAACAAGCACCATAAGGAAAAGAGGAAGTTTAAAATCCTGCTGAGGTTCATTGCGTTTTTTAATCGCGATGATACCCAACGCAAAAATGAATAAACCTAATGTACTGGCAAAATATCGATGAATCATTTCTTTCCACGCTTTTGCCGCCTCAACCGGACGTTCAGGATAAGCCTGATTGGCAGCGGCAACATCATCGACATGTTTAGGTACACCAATATGGCCATAACAACCCGGCCAATCCGGGCAACCTAAACCTGCATCTGCCAAACGTGTATAGGCGCCAAGCAAAATAACAACAAAAGCTAAACATGTTGCCGCAAAAGCCAGTTTAAAAAAAAGAGGTTTATTCTTATTTGTATTCATTATAAAACCTTACCCAATTCGTGAAATTTTTAGCAGTAATTCCATGTCTTTAATTAATCCCCGGGGATCAAAATCACTTTCATATGACATCATTAAATTACCAAGAGGATCGACAAAATATAACCGGTTTGCAGATTTAGCAGCCGCTTTATTTTCCAGTTTAAATTGTTCTAATACGGCCTTTATCGTTTCCGCATCTCCAGAAACAAATTCCAGACCCGGGTGTTCTTTTAATATTTTAGTTAATGATGGTTTTGCTTCACCGGATGTTGAAATATACAAGCGTTTAATTCGTAAATGTTCACCACGTTGCGCTAAACGACTTTGACGCATTTTATATAGAACATCGGCACAGCTCTTATCACACTCTGCTTCACCTATATAAATCATAACCCAGGTCTTATGCATATCAGAAAACTTAAAATCATTGCCTGCTTTAGTTTGCAAAGCAATATCCGTTAAAGGTCTTGCAGGCACCACCAGATCGCCGTAATTTTTGGTATGACTTGGCCCACCTGCCGGCATGTTGTTATACATAATAACCGCCAATAAAATCGGCGCGACAAAAAAGGCCACTAATAAAACCAGTTGCTTACGCCCTTTTGTATTTTTATTTTCCATTATCAAGCTCACTTTCTTTTTTAAGATTTACAACAATATAAATAATTGTTAAAGCCAGAGCTAATGCAAACCATTGCATTGCATAGCTGGTACTCTTTTCTGGCTGCATAACAACAGGTTTCCATTCTCTGATAAAACCCGTTTTTTCTTTTTCATCCAACAGAAAAATATAAGGTAATAATTTTAAACCTGATTTTTTCTCAATTTCTATAATATTGATCCACTGCATTAATGCCGGCCAGCCATCATTACTTTGAATTTTCTTACCTACGGTGAAAGGTTTTTTATTACTGATTTTTACTTTACCTTTTAACACAAGTGTCTGCGTAGGTGTTTCTATTTCAGGCAAAGAAGAACGATCGATTACCATAGGTACCCAACCGCGATTAACCAAAACGCTATATTCGCTATTCTTTATTTTAAAAGGTGTCAGAACATAAACACCTGTTTTACCCTGATGAATTTTATTATCAATAAAGATTTGTTTCTTTATATCATAATGACCTTCAACTTCAGCACTACGATAATTCATTTTTTCATCCAGGTGAATTGCACCCTGAAGTTTTAATGGATCCAAATTATTTTGTTGTTTAAACAATTCAACAAGCGCTCTTTTTTCTTCGGCGCGATCAAGTTGCCAAAAACCTAAATGGAGTAGCACTGGCAATATCAACAAAAAGAAAATTGTTGGCACAATACCGGGGGTAAATATTTTATTTCCTATTTTCATCCTAACTACATTTATAACTAATTTGTTATACTAACTCCACAAACTTAAGGGGTAAAAACAGTGTTTAAAATTATTATGGTATCCGTTTTATTATTTATTATTTTTAGCTTAGGTGTTGCTTTATTTTCCTTTGTTAAAGAAGGAAAAAGCTCTAACAAAATGCTTAAAGCCCTAACATTTCGAATTGGCCTTTCTATTGCTTTAATTATCATTATGATGATTGGCGCCCAATTCGGTCTTATTTCACCACATGGCATCTAAATAAGCTATTTGATTTTTTTTATAGCCAAATATCTTCTACTATTTCTTTGTTGGCAATAAAAAAGGCGCTGTTACAGCGCCTTTCCTTTTGCGTTTATTGCAGTTCGTTACAACCAATAAACGACCACAAATAAACCTAACCAAACCACATCAACAAAGTGCCAGTACCAGGCAGCCGCTTCAAAAGCAAAGTGATTCTTCTCGGTAAAGTGACCTTTTATTGCACGGAACATCATTACGGTTAGCATTATTGCACCAATCGTAACATGTAAGCCGTGGAATCCGGTTAACATAAAGAAGGTTGAACCATAAATACCTGACGACAATTTCAAATTATAGTGTTGATAAGCTTCGACATATTCCTCAGCCTG
>Ga0316207_10003148_pt1 | contig 15789 bp, 16 predicted proteins | sample 6weekpyrite_MG_FD_204943 | JGI IMG/M metagenome (GOLD analysis project Ga0316207, IMG submission 204943) | Microbial mat bacterial communities from mineral coupon in-situ incubated in ocean water Damariscotta River, Maine, United States -... | ecosystem: Environmental > Aquatic > Marine >... | reverse complement strand
AGTTAGATCGAGCTGCCAGGACGCATTATCATGCATGTCCAACGCAGGCCGATATTAGTCACATGAGGTTTAAGTTATGCCAATTGAAATCATTAATCTGTCAAGCGCTCAGCGTAGCGGTTCAACCACGACCACTAACAGCGGCACTCAGGAAGGCTCTGCCGCAGGACGTGCGCAAAGCAGTAATCACCAGCCAGACCGTGCAGGCGATGAAACCGAAAAAGCCACCTATACCGATACTGTGACATTTACAGAAACAGCCACACAACTACAGGCAATCGCAAATGAGATAGCAGATATACCTGTTGTAAACACGGCCCGAGTTGAAGCTATTCAATATCGCCTTGAATATGATGAGTTTGAAATTGATACAGACAAGCTGGCAAACAATATATTGCGTTTCGAAACACAGCTTTAGTTAAACATTAAGATAAGGCGGCAATACGATGAATAATAGCGAATCACCTAAAAAAAACCTGATAATCGACGAGCTGAATGCCGCTCATTCACTCCTTTCATTACTAAAAGAAGAACATGAAGCGCTCAATAAACCACAAACAACAGCCGCCGAAATCGCCGCCCTCGCTGCTCAAAAAGAACAGCAACTCAATCTCTTAGAAAAGTTAACTCAAAACAGGATGATGCAGATCCCACGAACTGATCCAGACCTCTCTGCAGAACCACTACACTCGTTGTGGCAGCAACTACAAGCACTCGCGCTTGATTGCCAGCAACAAAACCAGCTCAATGGCATCATTATTCATTCAACAAAAAATTTCGTAGAACAGGCCGTGGCTATTCTCCACGGAAAACCACCAACAACGGAGTTGCAATATGGCAGCTCAGGTAAAACAGTTAGCCAGAACGAGGCTCGAACCATAGCAGAAGCCTAAGATTCATACCATTCAGGCTGAACACTAGTAATAAAATGGAGTTTGACTGTACTCAGATAACCATGTTTTAAAATAATTAACCGTGGCAGACATATGACCGCCTGAGGTCATTACACAACCAGCACGTATCATAAGCATCCTGCAAAACCTGTATCACCAACACAGCTAGATATCCATGATGCTCGAAAAAGCTTGATTGTTTAGATCAACAAGAATGAGAAGCGCATACTTCTCAATAAACCAAAATCTGATCAAGTACATTCTCGATTTTTGTCAATGATAGTATCACCAGTGAACTCAATATTGGCTTCATACAGTCACGCATGAAGCGTCACCACCCAAAATCGGCGTCCGCTTTGAAGATTCACCTCAAACAGTACATCGCCAGATCACACAATTTGTTATGGCACTTGACCGAGAAAAAGCAAGAACCGCTATCAAATAAGTTTAATTCCACAGTTCAAACCATCCTGAAATAAACCTTAAAGACAGAAAAATTGCAGTCAAAAAATATTAGTCATAACTACATTTTACTGCAGTTATAAGCCATGAATTTCACGGTCTTTACATTCGTTAAAGTTTTAGATTTGACTGACGATATCTGGTTTGAAGTAACAACTGATTCTTCAAGCAGGCACCTCAAGGATGAAAAATAAATGGCAAAAAATAGTAAAAAAAACAAGCCTACGCAGAACGATAACACGATCGATTGCGGTGATCTGTTAGACATATCGATGGTCAACGAAATTAAGCAGAAACTCAATGCCTCCCTTAGTTCTGGGAGTGATATCACCATTAACATTTCAAATATTGAACGCATAGATACCGCAGGTGCGCAAATGCTGTGTGCTTTTTATCAGGATACAAAATCAAAGAACATAAAATGTGAATGGACAAGCCCGTCCGACATATTCGAAAAATCAATAGCCCAACTTGGACTAAGTGAACACTTAGGAATGCCAATCGCTAGCTAATCTGATAGCGATCATATTTATAAGTATCAAAATGCGTGAAGGAGATTAAGTTATGGCAAGTATTCTAGCGGTAGACGATTCGGCATCAATGCGTCAAATGGTCTCTTTTGCACTAAAGAATGCAGGGCATGATGTCGTAGAGGCGGTGGATGGCGTGGATGGCCTGAAAGCGGCCAAAGCCAATAAGGTGAGCCTGGTTATTACCGACGTCAATATGCCAAACATGGATGGTATTGCTTTAATAAGAGAGTTAAGAGGCCTTCCCGATTATAAATTCACCCCGATACTCATGCTGACAACTGAATCTGCCCCTCACAAAAAGCAGGAAGGGAAAGATGCGGGGGCAACAGGATGGATTGTAAAGCCATTCGACCCAGATCAGTTATTAGCAACCATCAATAAAGTACTAGGGTGAGCTGAAATGGCAATCGACATTACGCAGTTTCACGAGACTTTTTTTGAAGAGAGCTTTGAAGGACTCGACATCATGGAGTCTGGCCTGCTGAACCTTGATATAGGTGCTGCTGACAACGACACCGTAAATTCAATCTTCCGAGCAGCTCACTCAATTAAAGGTGGCAGTGCCACCTTTGGCTTTACCGAAGTTGCCGAATTTACCCACGGCATGGAAACCCTGCTTGATGAAATGCGAGACGGTAGTCGCGATGTGACACAGACATCTGTCGACACCCTGCTTCAGTCTGTCGACTGTTTGCGTGAAATGCTAGCAGCATCAAGAGATAAAACACCAATCGATACCGAACGAGCAGCTGTACTTAAAGGCGAACTAGAGGCGATTTTAGCGTCAGGCACGAATGGTTCCACGTCTGAATCAACGCATCAAGAGCCTGCAACACCCAGTTCAGACACGTCTGCATCACATGAAGGCTGGATGATAAAATTCAAACCCCATCATGACATGCTTAGAACAGGTAATGATCCCGTTAGAATGTTTAGAGAGCTGGGGGATCTGGGTGAATTATCAGTTGTCGTCGATATTTCTCAATTACCCGTGCTCGATGACCTTGATCCAGAAGAATCATACTTATCGTGGGAGCTGACACTCAAATCTGACGTTGAGATTGAAAAAGTAAAAGAAATATTTGAATGGGTAGAAGATGAGTGTGACTTCGATATTAGTGAGATAAAAAGTGAAGTACCAGAAGTAGATCAAGCAGCAGGAGATAATGTTACCGAAAGCGTAGCGGAAAAAGAACCTGCCTCTTCCACACAAATAAAACCAGTCGCTGTAAAACCAGCTGCAGGTACAAAAACCTCAGCAAGCACAGATAGCGCATCAATACGAGTCAGCATAGATAAAGTAGATGCCCTTATTAACATGGTTGGTGAGTTAGTTATCACGCAATCGATGATTGGCCAGCTTGACTGCGACTTTGACGATTTTGATAACAGTCGAATGGAAAAACTGCGTGACGGGCTCACACTACTGGAAAGAAACACAAGAGAGCTTCAGGAAAGTGTCATGCGCATTCGCATGCTGCCAATAAGCTTTGCATTTAACCGCTTCCCTAGAATGGTACATGACCTTTGCCAAAAGCTAGATAAAAAGATAGAACTAAAAACTACTGGTGAACAGACAGAATTAGATAAAACGGTAATGGAGAAGATTGGAGACCCCCTCGTCCACCTGGTTAGAAATTCAATTGATCATGGCATCGAAATGCCAGAAGAGCGTCTGGCCGCAAACAAGCCTGAATCAGGAACTATTGAACTAAATGCCTTTCACAAAGGAGGCAACATCATCATTGAAATTAAGGATGATGGCGCTGGTTTCAATAAAGATAGAATAAAAGAAAAAGCAATTGAAAGGGAACTTATTGCCAGTGATGAGCATCTTTCAGATGATAAAATATACGACCTGATCTTCCAGCCTGGCTTCTCAACAGCAGAACAGCTTAGTGATATCTCTGGTCGAGGCGTTGGAATGGATGTTGTTAAAAGAAACATCAGAGAACTTGGTGGCAGTATCGATGTTACCTCTGAAGAAGGTAATGGCACCACTTTTACTATCCGATTACCGTTAACACTGGCAATTCTTGATGGACAACTTGTTTGTGTTGGCGATGAGATTTACATCACGCCCCTTGTCTCGATTGTCGAGTCACTACAGATAAAAGAAGAGTTCGTTAATAATATTGCGGGACAAACCGAACTCTACAAAGTACGTGAAGATTATATTCCGATAGTCAGAATGCACGACATGTTTGGTATAGATGTTGAGCGAAAGGGTCTGGAAGGTGGTCTGCTAGTTGTTGTTGAAGGTGATGGGAAAAAAGCAGGTTTACTTGTTGATGAACTACTGGGTCAACAGCAAGTCGTTATTAAGAGTTTAGAAACTAATTACAAACGTGTTGATGGTGTTTCAGGCGCGACAATTCTAGGTGATGGAACTGTCGCACTAATTCTGGATGTCGATGGATTAATTGACCTTTCAAGGAACCCACCAACACCAGGCAACAAACCCGATAACCTCGCCAGGGAAGTTGCGTAAGGAGATAAAACTATGAGTACAGCACAACAAATCGATACAAATTCATCTGTGGACGTGATGACAGATACAGACCAATATCTCACCTTTATTCTAGCAGGTGAAGAATATGGTGTTGATATCTTACGCGTACAGGAAATAAAAGGCTGGGATAGCGTCACGCCTATTCCTAATACCCCCGACTACATAAAAGGTGTGATTAACCTTCGTGGCACGATTGTACCAATCATTGATTTGAGGCATCGCTTCTCACTTGATGAAATTCCATACGGTGCAACAACAGTTGTAATTGTACTAAAGGTTAACAATGAAAATGGAAAAAGGACTATGGGCATTGTGGTTGACGCAGTGTCTGATGTCTATAACGTCGCTGCGGAAGAAATGAAGCCACCACCAGATTTCGGGGCTATTAGTATCGATTATGTGAAAGGTCTGGCCACTGTTGAAGATAAAATGGTCATTGTGCTTGAAATTGATAAATTACTGAACAGTGGCGTGATGGATAGTACGGAATCACTTCTCCAATAAGTCGTTTAAGATCAGGCATTTTTAATGAAAAAACCGAACGACGTGAAAAACATAAACACATACCAGAAGAACAGAAAAAGTGTTTATGAAATAAGAAATTATCGGGAAATGAACAAGGTAAGTAACACAGCGACACGATCAAATACAGAAAATGGTCACATATTAGAACAGATACTTTCAGACATGGCATGGTACGGCTAGGATAGCCAAGGAGATAGTAAAATGCCTATAAAAACAGTCACAATAATAACGTCAAACTGGGTGGTGATAATATGAACTCACCGATGGAAAAACCTGATGACCAGATGGAACTGAATATTTCATTAATTGAAGCTAGTTTTGAAAAATTAGCCCCTAATGCTGATCAGATGGCTAAGCTATTCTATAAAAAGCTCTTTGACAAGCATCCCAGTGTAAAGGCGTTATTCAAAAATACTCGAATAAAAGAACAAGAAAAAAAACTAGTTTCAGCCCTCTCAACCGTTGTGAATAACTTGAGAAAGCCTGATGAACTAGAAGCAGCGTTGGTAGGATTAGGTAACAAACATATTAACTATGGTGCAGAACCTGAACATTATAGGTCATTCATTGAAACATTACTCGAGGTAATGGCTAAAACTGGTGGCAATGACTGGTCTGAAGAAATCGAAAATACGTGGGGGCAGGTGCTAAACAGCGTCGCTTCAGCAATGATAGGTAACAACAGAAAAATGGAGAATTCAATCATGGCATCAGCAACAAAACCAGCAAAATCAGACAGTAAAGAAATCAGAGACGAAAATGCACTGCTCATGCAAGCAGCTGTTGATAATGCCATGACACCCATCATGATGATTGATCTAGATTTAATCATCACATATGCAAATAATGCAACCATTGAGCTACTAACAAAAAATAAAGAGGCGCTAAGCTCGCTATTCCCAGGATTTACTGTTGATGAGATTATCGGAACATGTATTGATATTTTCCATAAAGACCCTTCTCACCAGAGAAAGATCCTCGGCAATCCTGCCAATATGCCCTATTCCACCGACATCCAGGTTGGGCCGTTAAAGTTCAACATCAACGTCAGTGCAATCGTAGATCACGAAGGCAACCATCTGGGGAATTCACTTGAATGGGCGGATGTTACTGAGGTGCGTAAGTATGAAGCGCTAAACGCTGATTATACCAGCCAAATTGAGGCCATTAGTAAGAGTCAGGCAGTCATTGAGTTCAACATGGATGGCACGATTATCCAGGCCAACGATAACTTCCTAAATACGGTTGGCTATAGTCTGGAAGAGGTTCAGGGTAAACATCACCGCATGTTTGTAGAACCCAGCTATGCGCAGTCACAAGAGTATGCCCAGTTTTGGGAACGGCTCAATGCCGGCAAATACGCAGCAGCACGCTATAAGCGACTAGGCAAGGGCGGGAAAGAAATCTGGATACAGGCCTCATACAATCCGATTATGGATCTCGACGGCAAGCCCTTCAAAGTGGTCAAGTATGCCACCGATGTCACCGAATCGATGATGAAGGAAGCAGATTTTTCAGGACAGATTGATGCGATCAGTAAAAGTCAGGCGGTAATTGAATTCAATATGGATGGCACGATTATCCAGGCCAACGATAACTTCCTAAATACGGTTGGCTATAGTCTGGAAGAAATTCAGGGAAAACATCACCGCATGTTTGTAGAACCCAGCTATGCGCAGTCACAAGAGTATGCCCAGTTTTGGAATAAACTCAATGCCGGCGAATACGAAGCAGCACGCTATAAGCGGCTTGGTAAAGGGGGTAAAGAGGTCTGGATTCAGGCATCCTACAATCCAATTTTCGACCTTAATGGAAAGCCTTTCAAGGTAGTCAAATATGCTACGGATGTTACCTTAGAGGTTGAGAAAGAGCTAGCGGTGGCACGTCTGCAGTCTGCTATCGATGGCGCACAAACCAACATGATGTTATGTGACACTGATCTAACCATCACATACGTCAATCCTGCGGTGGTGCAAATGCTGGTAAGACGTGAAACTGAGCTTCGCGCGGCATTCCCTGGATTTGATCCAAACAATCTGGTTGGTCAGTGTATTGACCAATTCCATAAGAACCCCTCACATCAGAGATCACTACTGGGTAATAAAAACAATCTTCCAGCCAAAGCGGAGATCCGCGTTGCTGACCTTGAATTCGAAGTCAATGCGACCGCAATTATGGATGGTGATGGCAACTTACTGGGCAACATGGTTGAGTGGAATGACATCACTGAACAGAAAGATGCCGAACGTCAAATGCAAGCCCTTATTGACTCTGCTTCTGCTGGTGACCTATCAAAACGAATTGACTCATCATCGTATAAAGGTTTTATGAGAAACCTGTCTGATGGCATCAACAAAATGTTGGAAACAGTTGTCGCGCCAGTACAGGAAGGAACACGTGTAATGAAGTCACTTGCTGATGGTGATCTTTCACAAAATATGGTTGGAGAATTCCAGGGTGACTTTGCCGTATTACAGGAAGCGATTGATACTTCAGTGAACAACCTTAGAAGCATGGTCGGCGACATCAGAGAGTCGGCATCTGCGATTACATCAGGCGCAGGCGAGATTGCACAGGGTAATCAGGATCTCAGTCAACGGACAGAAGAACAAGCATCATCGCTAGAAGAAACTGCATCAAGTATGGAGCAGTTAACAGGCACAGTTAAGCAAAATGCTGACAATGCGAACCAGGCAAACCAGCTGGCAAGCGGTGCACGTGAACAAGCAGAGAAAGGTGGTAAAGTCGTTGGAAATGCAGTATCTGCCATGTCTGAGATCAACAGCAGTAGCAAAAAGATTGCGGACATCATCAGTGTTATTGATGAAATTGCTTTTCAGACCAACCTGCTCGCATTGAATGCGGCAGTAGAGGCCGCACGGGCCGGAGAACAGGGCCGTGGCTTTGCAGTTGTCGCAGGTGAAGTGAGAAACCTGGCTCAACGCAGCGCAGCTGCAGCGAAAGAGATCAAAGCGTTGATCAATGACAGTGTTGAGAAAGTTGATGAAGGTAGCAAACTGGTAGATGAATCCGGTAAGACGCTAGAAGAGATCGTCACAGCTGTTAAAAAAGTGAGCGACATCATCGCCGAAATTGCAGCGGCAAGTCAGGAACAATCAACCGGTATTGATCAGGTCAATAAAGCGATCATTCAGATGGATGAGGTGACTCAGCAGAATGCTGCGCTAGTAGAAGAAGCAGCGGCCGCGAGTGAATCGATGGATGAGCAGTCTAAAGGGCTATCTAAACTAATGGAGTTCTTTGGTACGGCTGATTCTGATGAAGCACCTTCACCTGTAAAATCTAGCTCCAGGTCTTCGAATAGTACACCTGCGGCGAAATCAGCTAGTCCAGCAAGAAAAAGTCCTGCACTTCGTTCAAATCAGAAAAGCTCATCAGTAGATAGTGACGAGTGGGAAGAATTCTAATTAACTCTTTCTCTCTATCAATAAAATAATCTTATAACGAATGAGTTGATTAAGACATGGAAAAAGTTCGGGATTTTTCATTTACAGATAGAGACTTTGAAAAAGTTAGAACCCTCGTCAAAAACCATACAGGGATCTCTTTATCGGATGCAAAAAAGGATATGGTATACAGTCGCCTTTCGAGGCGGCTGAGAAGCCTTGAGCTTGAAAAGTTCTCCGATTATTGCAGCCTCGTCGAAGGTGGTGATGATGCAGAGCTTATCAACTTCACTAATGCCATCACGACAAACTTAACCGCATTTTTCAGGGAGGAGCATCATTTCCAGTACCTGGCTAAGACTGTCGTACCTGAATTAATTAAATCAAACATAAAAGATCGCCGCATTAGAGTATGGTCTGCAGGTTGTTCAACAGGCGAAGAACCATACTCGTTAGCAATCGCGCTCAAAGAGAGTATTCCTTCATTCGATTCCTGGGATGTTAAAATACTTGCAACAGACCTCGACTCAGACGTATTACAGACGGCTAAAAACGGAGTCTATAAGAGTGATCGTATTGATGGGCTGACCAGTGCCAGGAAACGAAATTGGTTTTTGAAAGGTAAAGGAGACAATGTTGGTACTGTGCGGGTTAGACCTGAGTTACAGGAAATGATCACATTCAAGCAGTTGAACCTTCTACGCGAATGGCCAACCAAAGGGCCGTTTGATTTTATTTTCTGTAGAAATGTTGTTATCTATTTCGACAAAGATACCCAAAAAGTTCTTTTTGACCGCTATGCTAATGTCTTAAAGAGTGACTCACATCTTTTCATAGGACATTCTGAATCGCTATTTAAAGTATCCGATAGATTCGGCCTCCTGGGGCAAACCATTTATAAAAAAACAAAATAAGGGAATCCTGATGGGGCTTGGCATCGAAAATAAAATCGAAATGGAAAAATGCCTGGCAGGATTTTCTCATATTAATCGCTATTGGGACAAGCATAATGAAATTATTTCAGCAAAAATCCTTCCTGGGCAATTTTATGTAACAAGAACTAACGAAACAATTGTCACTGTCTTGGGGTCATGCATATCCGCCTGTATACGTGACCCCATTGCAGGAGTTGGAGGCATGAATCACTTTATGCTGCCTGCTGATAATAGTGGCGGAGGTACAAAACTGAGTGAATCTGCAAGGTATGGGAACTTTGCAATGGAGATGCTGATTAATGAGATCCTGAAAAATGGCGGCAAGAAGTCAAACCTTGAAGTCAAAATATTTGGTGGAGGAAAAATCTTAAAAAACATGACTGATGTTGGTGAAAGAAATATCGAATTCGCGCTTACTTACATCAAAACTGAAGGGTTAAATCTTATTTCTAGTGATGTTGGCTCCCCTCACCCTAGAAAAGTCTACTATTTCCCAGATTCAGGCCGTGTTCGTCTCAAGAAACTAAGAAAACTTCACAATGAAACGGTTATCGAACGTGAAACAGATTACATGGAAGGCCTGGTCAAAAAACCAGTTAGCAGTGATATCGAGCTTTTCTAAAGGCACCTAATGAACAATACAATAAAAGTACTTATCGTCGATGATTCTTCACTAATTCGAAAACTTTTAGGTGAAATACTTGCCTCAGACAGCGGTATCGAGGTAGTCGGTACAGCGCAGGACCCATTTATTGCCAGGGAAAAAATTAAGAAACTCCAACCTGATGTAATCACGCTAGACGTCGAGATGCCTCGAATGGATGGTATAACATTCCTTAAGAATCTTATGCGACTTCACCCTATCCCCGTTATCATGATTTCTTCACTCACCGAAAAGGGTGCTGATATAACGCTAGAAGCACTCGCATCAGGGGCGATTGATTTTGTTTCTAAACCAAAACTCGATCTTGCGCACTCGTTACCCGAATACACTCAAGAGATCGTCAGCAAAGTAAAGGCGGCTGCAAATTCAAATGTTCATGCAATCACGCGCGCGCCCTCTTCAATTGGTGATGTTACTGCTAAAAATTCAGCAGATGTCATCTTAGAACAAAATAATCGCGCCACAAGAAAACACTTCAAGACAACCGACACAATTATTGCATTAGGCGCATCAACAGGTGGTACAGAAGCGATCAAGGAAGTTCTGATGAGGATGCCAGCCGATGCGCCAGGTATAGTGATATCACAACATATTCCTGAAGCCTTTAGTGGCCCATTTTCCAAAAGAATGAATAGCTGTTCAGCAATGACAGTATATGAAGCCCACGATGGGCAACAGATACTTCCAGGGCATGTCTATATTGCACCAGGCAGCCACCATCTACTCATTGAACGAGATGGCGCACGATTTGTCTGCCGCTTAAATGACGGCCCCCCTGTCAACAGGCATCGTCCATCAGTCGATGTGATGTTCAGGTCAGTTGCTCAAAATGTCGGCCATAACGCAATTGGCGTCATACTCACTGGTATGGGTGATGATGGTGCCGCTGGAATGAAAGAATTACATGATGCCGGTGCCAGAACGATTGCGCAGGATGAAAAGACAAGTGTTGTATGGGGTATGCCAGGCGAAGCCGTTAAGTTAGGTGGCGTAGATAGCGTTCTTCCGCTTAACTCAGTACCCGGAAAAATCACCACGCTGACAAAACAAATCAAATAGATAATTATATAAAGTTCCATTTTTTACTACCGATAGTTAACTATAACCGTTACTTAACAGGCTTTATAAAAAATGAGTGTGTATCTTAAAAATTATTTTATCGCTCTCTGTGCAAGTCTGGCTCTGGTCACTCTAACATTAACAGGAGCATATGAGTCATTACATATCCCCGTACTCCTGACCACATTATTAATTTGGGCCTTCTCATCGTATAAAGCACAATCATCAGGAAATAGTGAGGTAGAAAAGTCCAGCCAGGAGCATGAAGACTCACAAATATCCAGCCATCAAAATCTTGTTGAATTCATAACACTTATCAATGAGGCACTTAATGATGAGGTTGGAAGCTCATGTAAAGAACTATCTCAGGCAAGAGATGTTGTCGGTGATGCGGTGTCTAATCTAGGTAGTAGTTTTAGTGGCTTGAATAGCGATATTCAGGAACAAAAAGAGATGGTTGTATCACTAATCGATAATGTTTCTGGTGCATCATTAAAAGATGCTGATGGAAATGATAAGGTTATTGGTATAAAAGATTTTGCTAATGAGACATCTGAGATCCTCACTTACTTCATTGATCTATTGGTAAACGTGAGCAAACAGAGTATTGAGACTGTGCATAAGATTGATGACATGGTCTATCAAATGGATGAAATCTTCAAATTACTCGAAGATATCAAAACAATTGCCGACCAGACTAGCCTGCTCGCACTAAATGCCGCCATCGAGGCTGCTCATGCTGGTGAAGCTGGTAGAGGGTTCGCGGTTGTAGCTGATGAAGTTAGAAAATTATCTCAGCATTCAAATAGATTTAATAACGAAATACGAAATCATGTCGAAAAGACAAGAGTATCAATATCTGATGCCAGAAAGATTGTGGGTGACGTCGCATCTAAAGACATGAATATGGCAATATCGGCAAAGAGCCGTGTCGATATGATGCTTAATGAAATTGCCAATATGAATAGTCGAGTGACTGATAACCTGGGAAAAGTATCCCTTGTTTCAGACAATATAAATCAAAATGTCAATCAGGCTGTACGAGGCCTTCAATTCGAAGACATTGTTAGGCAACAGATAGATTCATCGCAAAATTACCTGGAAAAAATAAAAACATATTCAAATGATATTTTAGAAGAGTTATCTGTCTTAACCCCCCAGGAAGATCGAGACCCACATACTTACACTGAATCAATTAAGCAGTTGAAGGTAAAACTAAAAGAATTCAGATCAAATTTTAATCACGAAAGAGATAAACCAGCCCATCAGGAATCTATCGTTGAGGGTGAAGTTGAGCTTTTCTAACTAAAATTTTAGACACAACACACTTACCAAATAACAGGTAAATAACGATGACACTTACAACTCAAATATCAAACGATGGTCATATCCTCACTATCTCAATCAATGGTCGATTTGATTTTAATCTATACAAAGACTTTCGTGATGCATATGAGGCAGCACTCAATAAAGGAAATATAAAATTCATTATAAATCTATCCCAAACTGAATACATGGATAGCTCTGCTCTAGGTATGTTGTTAGTGCTTAAAGAACGAACAGGAGGAGATAACTCTTCGATAGTACTGAAGAATTGCAATAAAGAAATTAAAAACATTCTTTCAATTTCTAATTTTGACAAGCTATTTTCAATCGAATAAATATTGGTCAGGAAAAAATCATGACCAAATTGGACTAATATCATACATGGATGAATTAAATAAATGCAGCACAGCCGCCTCCTCTCATTCAATTCAAAGTTCACTATCAGTTCTTATTGTTGATGATGATAAGACAAACAGATTAATCCTTTCGACCCTGATTAAAAAACTAGACTATCGTGTCATTTCTGCTAGCAATGGAAAAGAAGCTGTAGAGATCTACACTGAAAGCCGGCCTGATATTATTTTAATGGACGTCATGATGCCTGTCATGAATGGCTATGATGCCGCAATTGAAATAAAACGTCTGTGTGGTGAGGTCTTTGTACCTATTATTTTTCTAACCGCGATTACAGATGAAAATGCGCTGGCAAAATGCATTGAGTATGGTGGCGATGATTTTATAACAAAACCATATAACGGTATTATAATAAAGGCAAAAATTGATGCGATGGTACGCGTACGTGAACTATACAATCATATTGCCAATAGTAAAGAAGAGTTACAGGAGCACCATAGTCGTCTTCAATTAGAACATGAAATAGCAGAAACAATTTTCACAAATATCACCAATCCCAAAAACCTCGAAATAGATCATATTCGCTATTTACTAAAGCCGATGTCTATTACAAGTGGCGACATTTTACTTTGCTCAAGAACCCCGACTGGTGGTTTACATGTCATGCTCGGAGATTTTACCGGACATGGACTATCAGCAGCAATCGGAGCGATTCCAGTATCAGATACATTTTACAGCCTATCATCAAAGGGCTATTCGATTGGAGACATTGCTTTCAATATCAATAAGCGTTTGAAAGAAACATTACCAGCAGGATTTTTTTGCGCGGCCTGTTTAATTGAGGCAGATGAAGAGTTCAGAACAGTTGCCATATGGAATGGCGGCAACCCTGATATCATCATTACAAATGATGAAGCCCCTCCTATTAAGGTGAAATCTAGTCACCTCCCTTTAGGCGTACTCAGTAGTGACAATCTTGATAGAAGTGTTGAGTTTATTGAATTGATGCCAAACAACAAGATCTACATGATCTCTGATGGTGTAGTAGAAGCGCAAAATGATCATGGTGAGATGTATTCACAGGAAAGACTCGATAACATCTTAATGAGCACTCAACGTGAGTGTGACCCATTTGACACAATAAAAGACTCGATTGATCACTTTTGTAGAAACACTGATCAATTTGATGATATTACACTAATTGAAATCACAGCAAAGCCACTGGATATACTAGACAATACTGTCAGTTCAAGTAGTGAACAGGTACTTTCTCCTGCTAAATGGCAATTATCAATGAAGCTTGAAGCTGATGCGCTTAAACAAACGAACCCTTGTCCGCTAATTACTCAGTCAATCATGGAAATCCAGGGCTTAGCAGAGCACAGAGAACGAATTTACACCATACTTTCTGAGCTATATTCGAATTCTCTCGAACATGGCCTACTCAAGTTATCTTCATCAATTAAAGCAAACCCCCTAGGGTTCACAGAATATTATAACGCACGTGAGTCGGCACTTGAGAACCTGCAAGATTCGTCAATTTCAATAATGATCTCACACCACCCTGGTTCATCAGAAGCTGGTGGTGAATTAGTGATTACTATTGAGGATACGGGGAACGGTTTCGACATTTCAAACACAATTCCGTCATTAACAGAAAATAGTGGCGCACATGGACGTGGAATTAATCTTGTTAAATCGCTCTGCTCATCGATCGTTTACAGTAATAAAGGAAATAAAGTAGAAGCACACTACCAATGGGGGTGATGAAGTACGTTCAGACAGCGTCAGCTATTGTGCTTACCGTCATTATTACTTCGCTTTATATCTCATTAAAAACATCAAAGAATAATAGTGACGAGCCTTTACCCAATCCACCAATAAGCCCCGCCAAAAATGATGATGAAGCGGTAAAAAAGCAAGTGCTGCAAGATATGGCCTTATATTAATGGACTATAAAATTCGAAAGGTGGATAGCTACGAAAGTACCCACAACATACGTCATCAAAAAGGGCCTAACCAAAAAATACCCACCATATTAAAAATTAATTTCTGGGTAGATTCTAGAAAATCGCTCCAGATTATAATGATAGCCACATTAATAACAGTAACAAAAATACTATAGGTTACCGACAATGAACATATTAGATGAACCATCACTAGACCTCGAATCACTATCTATTCTCAAGGAGGCGACAGAAGAAATGTTCCCCGAAATAATTACGGTATTCCTGGAAGACAGTCCCAATAGGCTAAATTCACTACGTGAGGCTAGCATCAATAATAATGTTACCGTAATGAAAGAGGAGTCTCATTGTTTGAAAGGTAGTAGTGGTAATATTGGAGCGGTGAAATTATCTAAAATTTGTGAGGAAATTGAAGCGTTATCTAAATCAGGTTCAATAGCTAATCAGGAAGAACTTATCCAATATGCATTACACGAATTTGAGCACATCAAAATTGAATTATCAAAAATGATATGAAAATTAATTTCATATCATAAATTTCAATTAGCGGAACAAGATTAAACCAGTCACGAAACTTCGAAAGAAAACTGATTACATTCGCTATGAACGGCCAGTCCAGTATCAGGTAATAGTATTCAGATGAGGTCTGTGAAGACAATAACCCAGCTTCTGAGCGTATACAGCATCCGATTATAAAGTAAATTTTGAGCTGAAAAGATTGAAACGGTCTCTATGAATCACACACGTAACGTTATACGGAACCTCATTGAAACAAATCACCATTTTCGCTCTTGAGTCGTCTTCCCTCCTTGAATCACAACCATGTAGCCTGAAACTCAATGCAAACAAACATTAAACTACCATTTTGTAGCCGCTAAGCGGCATTTAAGCGTGATAAACACTGGATTTTTATGCTCACTCTGGCTAGTCTTAGCGGTTCTGTTGGGAAGTAGTTAACTAATCTTAAAAAGAATTAAAGAGGCGGATTAATGGAAACCAAGCATATGAGATTTTTAAAGGGTGTGGCGATTGGGGGCATCGCCATGCTAACAGCTGCATGTTCAGACTCAGATGATACCCATGAGTCAAAATCAGATGATCACGGCAAAGCAGTTCATGCTGAACAAGCTAGCCATGCGGTAAAACATGCGG
>Ga0316207_10003147_pt1 | contig 15792 bp, 13 predicted proteins | sample 6weekpyrite_MG_FD_204943 | JGI IMG/M metagenome (GOLD analysis project Ga0316207, IMG submission 204943) | Microbial mat bacterial communities from mineral coupon in-situ incubated in ocean water Damariscotta River, Maine, United States -... | ecosystem: Environmental > Aquatic > Marine >... | reverse complement strand
TGCGCAGGTCGAAATTGATGCCCACAAGGATCATGATCACCAGCGCGAAACTGGCCATCAGGATGATCTTGGCCGATTGGTTTTCTTCCTTCAGCTTGCGGAACGCGGCCAGCATGATGGCCCCGGCCGCGCCCAGTGCAGCGGCAGGCGTCGGGTTGGTGATGCCACCCAGGATCGAGCCCAGAACCGCCACGATCAGAACCAGCGGCGGGAACACCACCCGCAGCAATTCGTTCCGCGCCAGCCGCACCATCGCGGCACCGCAGCCATAGATCGTCATCGCGAACGGGATCGCCAGGATCAGGAAACTGGCCCCCGCCCCGGTCAACGGCCCGATAAAGAGGATGTCAAAGATAAAGGCCAGAACCACGCCCAGGCCGCCCACCAGCAACGGGGCCGGCGGTGCCGTGGGGGCCACGCCACGCGCCGTGGTCAGGATCAGCGCCAGCAGCACGAACAAAGTCGCCACGCCGCTGCCGATCGGTGCAGTGGCCTCCAACGCCGCGGCGCGGGCCTCGGCAATCTCTTCCGGGGTGCGGGCGCGGGATTCTTCCACGCCGCCGGCGGCATCGATGGCCTCCTGCTCGGCAATGGCGGTATCCCAGGCTTCCTGACCATGCTCGACGATCATGGCTGCCTGGCAGGTCTCGCTGACATTGGTGCGCAGCGATGCCGTCTGGCCGCCCTGCGAATAATCCGAAACGCTGATGGTCTGGCCGCCGACGACGCCCAGGCTCACGCTCAGGATCACCGCGCCGATCATCAGAACCGGGGCCGCCAGGAACCAGGTCAGGCCCTCGCTGCGGGTCACAGGCTCGCCGCTGCTTTCCCCGTCGATAACGACCGCCGGGGCCTTGGATGGGTTCAGCAGCGCGAAGCCAAAGGCATAGGCCCCATAAAGAAAGGCCAGGAAGATCCCCGGCAACAGCGCCGCCTGAAACAGCGTGCCAACCGACAGAACCGCAGGCTCACCCAGAAAGGTCAACGCATCGCGGCACCCGGCCAGCTGCGCCCGGGTTTCCTGCCCCGTGGCGTAAAGATCGCCGACCAGCGTACCCAACAGAACGATCACGATTGAAGGCGGAATGATCTGGCCCAACGTGCCGCTCGCGGCAATCACGCCGGTCGCCAGTTCGGGGCTGTAATTGTTGCGCAACATGGTGGGCAGCGCCAACAGGCCCATGGTCACCACCGTGGCCCCGACAATGCCCGTCGATGCGGCCAGAAACGCGCCAACCAAGACGATCGACACCGCCAGACCGCCGGGCAGCGGGCCAAAGACGCGCGCCATCGTGGTCAACAGATCATTGGCAATTTTCGAACGTTCCAGCGTGATGCCCATCATCACGAACATCAAGACCGCCAGCAGCGTCTCGATGGACTGGCCCGCGATGACGCGCTCGTTCATCCGGTTGACGATAAAGGACAGGTTGCGGTCCATCGCCAGTTCCCAGCCGCCCGGAAACAGCGCCTGGTCGATGGTTGGCAAATCTGGGTATCGGAACGCTGATATGCTTTCTCGGATCACCCCTTCCGACAAAAGCGCCGCATATTGCCCCGATCCGGTGTCGATCGCCTGGTGAATCAAGAGCCCCGCACTGTCCAGCGCGGCGATGATTCCGAACGAGATGATGCCCGCCCCGCCAATTGCAAACGCCACCGGAAACCCGGTCATGATCCCGCCAAACAGGCACAGGAAGACCACGATCAGGCCGATCTCGACGCCATCAAGTCCAAAAATCATCTCAGTTTCCGTCCCGTCTCGTCAGTCAATGGATCTCGGCGGCCAATTCGGCCTCCGGATCACCAAGGGTGTCTTTGTCCAGATATTTGCCAACGCTGTCCTCGCCCTCCAGCCACTCCAGATAGGAGCGCCAGAAAAAGGCCACCGCCTGCAGGAAAACCAGCACCGTGTAGGCAACCAGCAGGATCTTGAACAGGAAATAGGCGTTGAATCCGTTGGGTGAAAAGCCGATCGTCTCGACATTCCATCGTAACACGCGGGCCTGCATCAGCATCCGGTCCAGCTCACTGGACGCAGACGGGTTCGGCACCACCAGATGGCGCCACATGAAGAACCAGGCATACATATAAGTCAGCACCACCACGGGCAGCATAAAGATCATGCAGCCGACCATGTCGATCACCCGTTTGGTGCGATGGCGTACCGCCGAATAGATCAGATCGACCCGCACATGGCCGCCCTGCACAAAGGTGTAGGACACGGCCAGCGTCACAACCATGGCGTTGTAAAGCTTCAGCTCTTCGCCATACCAGCTCAGATCCTGGGTAAAGGCGACGCCCGCCGGCCCCAGCGAAATCTCGGCCACCCGAAAGATGCGCTGCAGGAAAACGATCATCACCTGCTGCAGCACCATGATCAGGCCCGCCCAGGCGGCAAACCGGCCAACGCCATTGGCCAACCCCTCCAGAATACGCACGCCGCGCCACAGGATCTCGCGCCGCCACAGCACGCCCAGCGCAGTGATCGCCAGAAAGGTCGTAAAGACGACAAAGAAGAACTCGACCGAGCCGCCATAGTAGATGAACCGGACCAGCGCCTCGGGGTTTTCCCAGGCAAGCCAGTCGCCCGGGTTGGCCAGGGCCTGCACCAGATTGTAAGGGGCCAGCGCAATATTTCGCAGCACCCACAGGATGAAATCGATCATGGAAGTGATCCCCAAGGCCAATCGGTCAGATCAAAGCGCATTCCAAGCCAGTTGAATGCGCGTGATGCCGCCCGGCCCTTTGGGGCCGGACGACATGTCAGAGTATCGGTCGCCCGATTACATTGCGTTGACGCGGTTCCGCTGACGCATGTATTCGCCATCGCCAACTTCGAACCAGCTGGCAGATTCGGCCATCGATGCAAAGTAGCTATCAGCGATCTGTGCATAGATCGGATCGCTCATGTTCTCTTCGCGGACCTCTGCGGCCGCTGCACCGAACGCATCCCACACATCTTCGGGGAATTCGCGAACCTGCACGCCCTGGCTCTGCAGACGGGCCAATGCGGCACCGTTTTCAGACAGGGACAGCGCCAGGTTGGTGCTGTAGGTCGCGCGTGCTGCGGCATCGACGATCTGCTTCTGCGCGTCGGTGAACGACTCGTAGACATCGAGGTTGATACCCAGCGTCAGAGCCGAACCCGGCTCGTGGAAGCCCGAGGTGTAGTAGATCGAGGTGACCTCCTGGAAGCCCATCCGCTCATCGGCATAGGGCCCGATCCATTCGGCACCGTCGATCTGGCCCGAGGCCAGCGCCTGGTAGATCTCACCGCCGGGGATGTTCTGCACCGAGGCACCAAGACGACCCAGAACCTGACCACCCTGACCGGGCATCCGGAACCGCAGACCCTGCAGGTCATCGGCCGAGTTGATCTCGGTGTTGAACCAGCCGCCGGGCTGCATGGCGGTCGAACCGGCCATGAAGGATTTCAGGTTGAAGAGGCCGGCCAGCTCGGTGTGCAGCTCGGCACCGCCGCGATGGTAGTACCAGTTGGCCATTTCCTGCCCGGTCATGCCGAACGGCACCGAGGTAAAGAACGCAAAGCCGGGATGCTGGTTCAGGAAGTAGTAATCGGCCGAGTGATACATGTCGGCCTGGCCCGAAGACACAGCGTCGAACACTTCGAAGGCACCCACGAGGCTGCCTGCGGGGTGCTTGTTGATGGTGATCTGACCTTCGGTCATCTCGGTGATGTAATTGGCAACTTGTTGCCCCGCATCATCGAAAATGGCGAACCCGTCCGGTACGGACGTGACCAGGTTGAGGGTGCGGTTGCCCTGCGCGTAAAGCGGTGCGGCAAGTGTCGTCGAAGCGGCAGCAGCGCCGCCGATAGCAGACGTTCTCAGAAAAGAACGGCGATCCATATGGTATCCTCCCCATCGGATTTTTCACAGCCATTGTGGCCATGGTCATTGTTGATTAAGCAGGGGCAGGTTAGCGATGCGCCGCCCCCACAGATAGTTGGGGCAGGTTAGCGAAGTGGTCCGCACGCACAAACCCCTTTTTGACCCAATTCCGCAGAAAATTGTAAAATTTCCTTACCAATTTGACGCGGCGGGCGGCAGTTGCACCGCAATTCTCCACGTGAACGGAGAAAATCACCGCGACCTGTTCATATTTTAACATAACACGTCACCAATCCGCGAATCTTTAACCAGAACTACCCCCACAAAAGGTCCGATCCGGCCCGACCGCTACTTTGCGACCGATCCTGTCTCATGACGACGAAAACCGGCAGGATTGTTGCGCAAATCTACGGGTCGTAGAAATATTCTGAATTGAAATCCCAGCCATCGGCACCTTTCGCGGTTGACGCCCGTGCGGTCGGCTCATAATCTCGCTGCACTCGCAGAAAGGACGCCCCGTCATGACCGGAATTCTCGTAGAGGTAGGACAGACGCGCATGGGTCGGTAACGGCATCCATTTCGGACCCCATGCGCCCCCGTCATTCCGCCGGGGGCTTTTTTATGCGACAGAGTTGAAAACCTAAGAACGACGCAGGCTGAAGGAGCAAGAGCCATGACTGAGATGACCGGCGCCAGGATGGTGGTCGAAGCCCTGAAGGACCAGGGTGTCGATACCGTATTCGGCTATCCCGGCGGTGCCGTGCTTCCGATTTATGACGAGATCTTTCAGCAAAACGAGATCCGCCATATCCTGGTCCGCCACGAACAGGGCGCGGTCCATGCCGCCGAAGGTTATGCCCGCTCGACCGGCAAACCCGGCGTCGTGCTGGTCACATCCGGGCCCGGGGCCACCAATGCCGTCACCGGCCTCACCGATGCGCTGATGGATTCGATCCCGATCATCGTTCTGACCGGCCAGGTGCCCACCTTCATGATCGGCTCGGACGCTTTTCAGGAGGCCGATACCGTCGGCATCACCCGGCCCTGCACCAAGATGAATTGGCTGGTCAAGGAAACCAACGCGCTGAGCGCCACCATCCACGAGGCCTTTCACATCGCCACCGCCGGTCGCCCCGGCCCGGTTCTGGTCGATATTCCCAAAGATGTGCAGTTCGCCACCGGCAGCTATAGCGCCAAACCCAAGACCAGCCCGTCGCATTACCATCCGCGCGTCAAGGGCGACACGGCGACCATCACGGCACTGGTCGAGGCGCTGGAAACGGCCGAACGCCCGGTGTTCTATACCGGCGGCGGCGTGATCAATTCGGGCCCTGCCGCCAGTCAGCTGTTGCGCGAACTGGTCGATGCCACCGGTTTTCCGATCACCTCTACTCTGATGGGGCTCGGGGCTTATCCGGCCCGCGACAAGAACTGGATCGGCATGTTGGGGATGCACGGGCTCTATGAGGCCAACCTGGCCATGCATGGCTGCGATCTGATGATCTGCGTCGGGGCCCGGTTCGATGACCGCATTACGGGGCGCATCGCCGATTTCAGCCCCGATTCCGCCAAGGCCCATATCGATATCGACCCGTCCTCGATCAACAAGGTGATCCATGCCGATTTTCCCATCGTGGGCGATGTCGGCCATGTGCTGGAGGATATGCTGCGCATCTGGAAAGCGCGCGGGCGCAAGACAAATGCCGGCGCGGTGCAGAAATGGTGGGGTGAGATCGAGGATTGGAAAAAGATCCGCTGCCTCGATTTCAAACCCTCCGAGACCACGATCAAACCGCAATACGCGCTGGAACGGCTTGAGGCGCTGACCAAGGATCATGATCGCTATATCACCACCGAAGTCGGCCAGCATCAGATGTGGGCCGCGCAATATCTGGGCTTCAACGGCCCCAACCGGTTCATGACGTCGGGGGGCCTGGGCACCATGGGCTATGGCTTTCCGGCCTCGATCGGCGTGCAGATCGCGCATCCCGACGCGCTGGTGATCAATGTCGCGGGCGAGGCGTCGTGGCTGATGAACATGCAGGAGATGGGCACGGCGGCGCAATACCGGCTGCCGGTCAAACAGTTCATCCTCAACAATGAACGCCTCGGCATGGTGCGCCAGTGGCAAGAGCTGCTGCATGGCGAACGCTATTCACACAGCTGGTCCGAGAGCCTGCCCGATTTCGTCAAGCTGGCCGAGGCCTTCGGGGCCAAGGGGATCCTCTGTAAAGATCCCGCCGATCTGGATGACGCGATCCGCGAGATGCTGGCCTATGACGGCCCGGTGATCTTTGATTGCCTCGTGGAAAAGCATGAAAACTGCTATCCGATGATCCCCTCGGGCAAGGCTCATAACGAGATGCTGATGGGCGATGCCGAAACGCAAGGCGTGATCGGCGATGCAGGCGGCGTGTTGGTGTGAGGGCGCGGGTGCCCATGCGCGCCCGGACGACCAGCCTGATCCAACCACCCCAACCCTATTGAACGATCACGTCGCGCAGCGCTGCGCGACGTGACGCGACATTAGGGCGTGTCGCGTTTAACCGGTATCACGCATTCGACCTTGTGGCTGAGGCAGCGTTTGCGGCCGTGAACGCGTTCGGACAGCAGGCTGAATTCGATCTAACGCGACACGCTCTCGTCACCGTCTCGCAACGCAGCTCTCCAAAGCATTGGATCAATGTCGGCTTTCGGCCTGAACACCGTCGCGGACGCAAACCCCGCTGTGCTCAGAAAACCGCATGCATGACGACAGTGAAACGCGACAGGCTCTAGACCAACTGCGTGATCACCATGGTCGCCGCAACGCCGTCCTCGGCCGATGAGACATGGCCCGGGCCGGTGGTATCTTCCATCCAGAACAGATCTCCGGCGCGGAAATCGCGGATTTCGCCCGACCCCGCCTCGACCCGGAACCGCCCCGACAGGATGGCCGCGATCTGTTTGTGCGGCGAAGGGTGCTGGATCCCGCGCCATCCCGGCGGCAATGTCAGAAACACCATGCCCGTCGCGGGCAGCTGATCGGATATCAAAAGCGGCGCGGCAGGCGGGACAAAATCGCGCTCCGGCACCTCCGCTTCGCAATCGACAAAGTATGAGATCCCGTCTGCATCTTCGGTCAGCTTGGCGTATTTCATCAAGGGGGTCCTGATCTGACTGTTAAGGGCACCCTCCGATCCAAGCGGATCAGCCCCCCTTCGGTCAAGGGCGCGAAGATCTCGCCCCGATGGTGTCAGTTCCCGGCACAGGCCAAAGCAGCCGCAACGCTGCTGTCGCTCCAGCGGCCAAGGTCGCGGGTGGTGATCGCCTGGCCGTCAAAGCGCGCCGCGATCAGGCGCGACCAGTCGGTGGTGGCAATGATCATCTCAGGACCCGCGCCGCAAGTGCGGATACCGCCCGAGATAAACGCCTCACCGATGCGGTGATTGGTCAGGCCGCCCAATGTCGCAACCTCGTTCAAAGCACCCGCCTGATACCGCCAGACCCGCAGGATACGGGCCAGATGCGGGCGGTCGATATAGGCGATTTCAACGAACCCGTCGCCATCCAGATCGGCGGCCCCGACAGGGGCCAGCCAGCGATTGGGCTGCCCGATAAAGGGGGTCGCGGCGAGGAGCGTCAGCGCGGAGCCATCCCCGCCATAGACCGCCAGCTGCGCGCCCCGGCTCAGGCTGGAGCGCACGACGATGATCTCGTTCACGCCATCGCCGTCCAGATCGGCCAGGCGCGGCGCGATATCCTCGAACACATAATCCGGGTCCAGCACCAGCCCGATCACATCGCAATCGGTCCCGGCCCCCTCGGCATAGGCATAGAGCGCACCGGCCTCGATCGCGTCGCCCAGGACGCCGTGGCCATAGCGCGTGGTGGGCGCATCATACCAGGCCGCCCAGAGCCCGCTGCCGGCGGGCCCGGAAAACACCACGCTTTCCGGCATCTCGGTGGTTTGGTGGGGCGGGGTCTCGCAGGCGGCGGCCGGGCCCGCCATCATCAGGCTGGCCAGCGCCAGACAGAGGCCCCAGCCCCGCATCAGATCTGCTTTTCGGGCATCCGCACGACCAGACCATCCAGCGCGTCGGTGACCTTGATCTGGCAGGTCAGGCGCGAATTTGCATCGGGCTCATAGGCGAATTCCAGCATGTCCTCTTCCATCGGGTCGATGGCGGGCAGCTGTGCCGTCCAGGCCGCATCGACATGCACATGGCAGGTGGAACAGGCGCAGGCCCCGCCGCAATCGGCCTCGATGCCGGGGATGTTGTTGTCGCGCGCGCCTTCCATCACGGTCAGCCCGTTGGGAACATCGACGACATGCTCTTTGCCGCTAAACTCGATATAGGTGATTTTTGCCATGATCCGCGGGTCCTTAAATTCGGGTTTCAGCTTAGGTAGCGACACAAAGCCCGGTTTGCCAGTCTGAAAGCACCGCTTTTTTCGCGCGCGTCCTGACGGTGATCGACGCCGGTCAGGTGTTCTGTTTTTGTCCATCGCAAAACCCGCGCCCCGGCGCGCGCGCCACACCCGGTGCGCGATCTGCGCGCCGACGCTTTCGCAACCCCGCAAAACCCGCTAAACTGCGGCCACAGAGAATAGCCCCCAACACAAGGGCGGCAGAAACCGGATACAGGCGCGATATGAAATTCCTCCCCCTTCTTGGCGTGGGCGTGGTCGGCCTGATTGCCGCATGCGCGCCCCTGACCTCGCCCGAGGTGGCCCGGCTTTTGGACCGCAACGGCACCATCGTGACGCGTGGCCAAGGCCCCGAAGACGCCCGGCCCAATGCCTGCTATGCCCGCGACGTAACGCCGGCCGTCATCGAGACGGTGACCGAACAGGTCATCGTGCAGCCCCCCGACCTGGCGGCGGATGGCACCGTCCGGGCCCCCGCAATTTTTCGCACCGAGACCAACCAGCGCATCGTTCAGGCGCGCAACGATCTGTGGTTCGAGGTCCCTTGCGAGGCCGAAACCAGCCCCGAATTCATCGCCACCGTGCAACGCGCGCTGGCCGTTCGCGGCGTCTATCGCGGGCCGGTCACCGGCGTGATGGATCTGCGCACCCGGCGCGCGATCCGGCAATATCAACGACCACAGGGGCTGAACTCGGGCGTGCTGTCACTGGCGGCGGCCCGGCTCTTGGGGCTGGCGGTCTGGGATCCCGAGGCCGCCGCCATCCGCGGCACAACGGCCGGCGGATAACACCGATCACTTCGCCGCCTGTCGGGGGCTATCGCGGCCCGAAACATCCCGCGATGACGCCGGCAGATAACAAAACGCCCGGCCTGAACAAACAGGCCGGGCGTCTTGCATGCAAGGCGCGCGTGCGGCCCTTATTCTTCGTCTCCGATCGGCAACGCCACGAACCGCGGATTGCCATTGCGGCGGATCAGCAGAAGAACGCTTTTTTGTCCGGCCGCCTCGGCATCGCTCACCCGGGCGCGCAGCGCGTCCAGATCAGCGATCGGCTGCTGACCGACCTCGGTGATCACATCACCGGCCATCAGACCGCGCGTAGCGGCCTCGCTGGCGGGGTCGACCGCGCTGATAAAGAGCCCGCCTTCGACGTCCTGCGCGGCGTTCTCGTCGCGCAATTCATCGGTCAACGGCATCAGCGTCAGGCCCAGAAACGCGGTGTTCTCAGGCTCAGGGGCCGCTTCTCCGGGATCAGGAAAGGCCACGCGCTCTTCGGTTTCGCGCCGCCCAAGCGTCACCAGCAGCGTCTGGGTCGTCCCGTCACGCAGCACGATAACACGCACCGTTTCGCCAACCGGCGACTGGCCGACAATCCGCACCAATTCGCGGGTATCCTCAACCGGGGCACCGTCAAAGCTGGTGATGACATCGCCCACTTCCAGGCCGGCCTCCAGCGCGGGGCCCTCGGGCACATCAGTGACCAGCGCGCCCGCGGCCGTCTCAAGCCCAAGACCTTCGGCAATATCCGCCGTCACATCCTGAATGCGCACGCCAAGCCAGCCACGCCGCGTTTCGCCAAACTCCTCAAGCTGCGTAATGACCCGGTTGACGACATTCGACGACATCGAAAACCCGATCCCGATTGAACCGCCATTGGGGCTGAGGATGGCCGTGTTCACGCCGATAACCTCGCCATCGAGATTGAACAGCGGACCACCCGAATTGCCCCGGTTGATCGCGGCATCGGTCTGGATGAAATCATCGTAATTGCCCGACAACTCGCGCCCGCGGGCCGAAACGATACCGACCGAAACCGAAAATCCCTGGCCCAGAGGGTTGCCCATGGCCATCACCCAATCACCAACGCGCATCACGTCGCTGTCGCCAAAGGACACGAAAGGCAGCGGTTCCTCGGGCTCCACCTTCAGCAGCGCCAAATCCGTGTTTTCATCGGTGCCGACCACCGTTGCCGGCAGTTCCAGCCCCGAGCGGAACTCGATCATGATCTCATCTGCACCGACGATCACATGGTTGTTGGTGACAATATAGCCATCCTCGGAAATCACAAAGCCCGAGCCAAGCGCATTGGCGCGGCGCGGCTGCTGTTGGCCCGGGCCATTGCCAGGGCCCTGACGGTCCATGAATTCGTTGAAGAAATCCTCAAGCGGCGATCCCGGCGGCACTTGCGGCCGGGGCCCGGTGGCCGATGCCACAAGGCTGGTTGTGGTGATATTCACAACCGAGTCGCCCACCTGATCGACCAGATCGGCAAAGCTGCCCGGCCCCGCGTTCTGCGCACGCGACGGCAGCGCGCTGCTCAACACCGCCGCCAGCGCCATGGCGACGATCAGCAATAGGGTGGATGCCGTATATGCCTGCCCGGCGCGCGCGGCGGGTCTGGTCGCCACGATGGCCCGTGCGGGTGATTTTTGGATGGTCACTCTCAATTCTCCTGTCAAAGCGGTTCAGGGTATCCCTGCTCTTTGGTATCAGTTGATATTTGGCCGCCGGCGGTGTCAATCAACCAATTGCGTTGAAACCTCGGTCACATGGGCGTGATGTCGCCTGTTTCGATCGCCCGGAAACCGGACCGGCAAGCGAGGACCCGATCGCACACCGCGATCAGCCGACCGGTCGGTGCAGATAGACCAGCCACGCGCTACGCTCCGGCGGATGGGCATTTTCCGCATAGCGCTCGATCCGCCGAAACCCCAGCCTCTCATATAGGCGCAGCATATCGTTATTGCCGATGATCGTGTCGGCATAAAGGTCGCTCAACCCCATGGCCCGCGCCGCATCGATACGCGCCTCAATCAGGCGGCGGCCAAGCCCCTGCCCCTGACAGTCCGGCAGAACATAAAGCCGCTTCATCTCAGCCGCGTCGGACCGGATCCGGCGCAAAAATCCGCAGCCCACCAGCCGGTCATCGGCATGGGCCAGGAAAACCTGACCCTGAGGCGGCAGATAGGGGGCCATATCGGCCCGCATCTGATCGATGGCACCAGAGAGATCGACCGCCGGCCCACCCGCCGCGATCAGCTTGCGCGCCATCAGCGCGTTATACTCTTCCAAAAGCGCCACCAGCGGATCGCCTCGGGCCGGCGCGCGGGTCAATGAGGTCAGGGTAATCGGCATCCGCAAACCTCGCGCAAAGCGGCAGAGCGGGTCAAGGCCGGGCCGATTTGCCAATCGCCCCGGGACCGCGCATCGCCTGAATATCGCCTCTCAGCTGGCGAACAGCTGGCTCAGGATCACCAGAAACGTGCCGATGATCAGCGCGCCAAAGCCCGCGATGCGCAGGGTTTCGACCGGTTCATGCATCATTCGGGCCATCAGATCCTTCATGAAAGAAGGGGCCAGCGCATAGGCCAGCCCCTCAATCACAAGCACCAATCCGAACCCCCAGAGGATCGTCTGGAGCATTCGTTCTACTCCGCCACAGGTGCCGAAACGGCCCCGCTACCCATGGGATTGGCGAAGAATTCAAAGAACTCGCTGTCAGGCGTCAGAACCATCGAGGAATTGGCCCCCTGCAACGCGCGCTCATAGGCCGCCATCGAACGATAGAACTCGAAGAAGTCGGCATCGGCGCTGAAGGCCTCGGCAAAGATCCGGTTGCGCTCGGCATCGGCTTCACCGCGCACGATCTCGGCCTCGCGACCGGCATCCGAGACCAGCTCGACCACGGTCCGATCGGCCTGCGCCCGGACCCGCTGCGCGGCTTCTTCACCACGCGCGCGTTCATCGGTCGCCTCGCGTTCACGTTCGGCCCGCATCCGGGCAAAGGTGGCGGCAAGGTTCTGACGCGGCAGCTCGGTCTGTTTCAGACGCACATCGAGCACATCCAGACCCAAAGGCAGCGCCCGCACGCGGGCCTGTTCGGTGATCCGTTCCATCAACACGGCGCGCTCGGATGACAAGATGGTGTTCGATGTCACCCCGTCGGAACCCAGAACCGCACGGATCTGCGGGTTCAGGATATCCTCGAGCAGACGCTCGGCCTCACGCAGGCCACCGACACCCACCGCCAGGCGGAACTGTTCGGCATCGACAATGCGATAGCGGGCAAACGCATCGACCACCAGACGCCGGTCATCGGCCGGTGTGACCTCGATCGCGGCGGTGTCGAGCGACAGGATCCGGTCGTCGTAATAGACCACTTCCTGAATGAACGGGATTTTGAAGTTGAGGCCCGGCTCCTCGATCACGTTACGGATCTGACCGAATTGCAGCACCAGCGCGCGCTGACGTTCATCGACCACAAAGACCGAGGACAGCAACAGCGCAATCGCGACGACGATGGCGGGGATGATAATAGTCATTTTACGCATCAGTTATTCCCCCGACCACGCAATTCATTGAGCGGCAGGTAAGGCACGACGCCCCCTGCCCCGGCTCCGGCCCCGGTATCGGTATCCAGAATGACCGTCTCCATACCGCCAAGCACACGCTCCATTGTCTCAAGATAGAGACGCCGGCGGGTGACCTCGGGGGCCAGCAGATATTCCTCAAGCACGGCTGAGAAACGGCTGGCCTCACCGGAGGCCTGGTTGACCACCAGCGCGCGATAGCCTTCGGCCTCTTCGAGAACCTGTGCCGCTTCACCACGCGCACCCGCGAGAACCCGGTTGGCATAGGCATCGGCCTGGCGCTGCAGCTGGTCGCGTTCCTGTTCGGCCGCTTGGACGTCTCGGAAGGCGTCGATCACCTCATTGGGCGGGTCGGCCCGGTCAAGGTTGAGGCGGACGACATTGATGCCGCTCTCGTAGCTGTCCAACGTGTTCTGGATCAGTTCCTCGACCGTATCGGCAATCAGCGCCCGGTCGCGGTTGAGGATCGGAGCCAGTTGCGAGGCAGCGATGACCTCGCGCATGGCGGCCTCGGACACGGCGCGCACCGTGGCTTCGGGGTCGCGCAGGTTAAAGAGGTAAAGCCGTGGGTTCGAGATGTTCCAGACAACTTCGAAATCGATATCGACGATGTTTTCATCGGTGGTCAGCATCAGACCGGTATCGGACCCGCCCGACCGGTTGTTGCCGATCGATTCGGTCCGGTTGGTCGTGACTTCCAGAACTTCGGCGGTGACCAGCGGCCAGGGCGCGAAATTCAGGCCGGGATCATTGACCGAGGAAAACTCCCCCAGGAACAGTTCGACCGATTGTTCTTCGGGCTGGACCGAATAGACCGAGGCATAGAGCCAGAGGCCGATCACCGCCAGGATCCCGATGGCAATACCGCCGCGCCCGATCTGGGGGCCGTCTCCGCCGCCCTCGCCGCCGCCACGATTGCCGCCGCGCCCGCCCATCAGGACGCGCAGCTGCTCCTGGCCTTTGCGCATGATCTCGTCGATCTCGGGGATCTGCTGCCCGTCACCGGGCCTGCGTTGTCCGCGACCGCGATCATCATCACCTCGGTTGTCTCCACCATCAGAGCCGCCACCGCCGCCCCAAGGTCCGCCAGAATTACCTGCCATACCAGCCAATTTCCCTCTGTGTTAGATGCCGCGCACCCCCGGCGCGCAGCGTTCCCTTGCTACCTGTGCCCAAACGGCCCGGAAATCAAGCCGTGCGTACCGGTGTTTTCATCGTAACCAGCTCCTCCGACATGGTCGGATGCACCGCAACCGTTCGGTCGAAATCCTCTTTCGTCGCCCCCATCTTAATAGCGATGCCGACCAGCTGGATCAATTCGCCGGCATGATCGCCCACCAGATGCACGCCCAGAACCTTGCGCGTATCGGCACAGACGATCAGTTTCATCAACACCCGTTCCTGATGGCCGGCAAAAAGCGACTGCATCGGGCGAAACGCCGCACAATAGATCTCGATCGGGCCTGCGTCGCGGGCGGCCTCTTCGCTCAACCCCACGGTGCCCAGTTCGGGCTGTGTAAAGACGGCAGACGCGATCAGATCGTGATCGGCGGCGCGCGGGGTGCCGCCAAAGACGGTATCGGCAAAGGCGTGCCCCTCACGGATCGCCACCGGCGTCAGATTGACCCGGTCGGTGACATCGCCCACCGCATAGATCGAGGGGATGTTGGTCTGGCTATAGGCATCGACCACGATCGCGCCATTGCGTTTCAGGGCAACGCCAACCTCCTCCAGCCCCAGCCCCGCGGTGTTGGCCCTGCGTCCGGTGGCATAAAGCACCTTGGAATAGACCTCTTCGCTGCCATTGGTGGCCCTGACCCGGAAGCCGCCATCAACCTGCTGCATGTCCATCACATGGCAGCCCAGATGCAGCTCGATGCCGCGCGCCTGCATGGCATCGGCGACATGGCCGCGCGCTTCATCGTCAAAACCGCGCAACACCTGCGCGCCGCGATAATACTGCGTCACCTTGGTGCCGAGGCCATTGAAGATACCGGCAAATTCGCAGGCGATATAGCCGCCACCGACGATCAGGATGCTTTCGGGCTGGCGCTCCAGCTTGAACACCTCATTCGAGGTCATGGCCAGGTCTGAGCCGGGAAAATCGGGCACCGAGGGCCAGCCACCGGTGGCCACCAGGATATGTTTGGCGCTGATCCGGGTGCCATCGGCCAGCGCCACCGTGTGCGGATCGGCGATGCTTGCGCGGGTGTCAAAGACGGTGACCCCGGCCCGGTCCAGATTGGCGCGATAGGCCGCCTCGAGCCGGTCCAGTTCGACATCCAGCTTGCCCCGGAACGCCGCCCAGTCAAACCCGCCCGGCCGCACGTCCCAGCCATAGGCGGCCGCATCGCGCATCTGCCCGGCATAGCCCGAGGCATAAACCATCAGCTTTTTCGGCACGCAGCCGCGAATGACGCAGGTGCCGCCCATGCGGTATTCTTCGGCCAGCGCGACCTTTGCGCCATGTTCGGCCGCGATCCGGCCCGCGCGCACCCCGCCCGAGCCGCCGCCGATCACGAAAAGATCATAGTCAAATCCGCTCATGTCATCGAAATCCCTTAATATTATGTCGGGCACGGCTATGGCATGCTGCGGCCCGCCCCGCCAACCCACAGCGCCGCACACTGCCCTGTGCGGGCCCGGCGCACTGCCTTGGGTTAATCGGCGATATCCAGAAACAGATTGTCGGTATCGATAATCTCGATCCGCTCATGTTCGACCGTGCCGTTATTGATATCGCGTACCTCGACCGTCCCGTCGCCATTGCCGATCACGACAACATCGCAGATATCGAGGAAGAGACCGTTTTCCACCACGCCCGGCACCTGGTTGAGCACCAGGCTCAACTGCTGCGGATTGGGGATATGGCGCAGATGCAGATCGAGGATGAAATTGCCCTCATCGGTGCGGAACGGTTTTTCATGATCCAGCCTGAGCGACGCGGTATTGCCCAGAACATCCAGATTTCCCAGCATTTCCTCGACCAGCGCCTTGGTGGTCTGCCAGCCAAAGGGAATGACCTCAACCGGCAACGGAAATGCGCCCAGCGTTTCGACCTGCTTTGTAATATCGGCAATCACGATCATCTGGTCGGACGCCGTTGCCACGATCTTTTCCTGCAACAACGCCCCGCCGCCGCCCTTGATCAGGTT
>Ga0316207_10003146_pt1 | contig 15795 bp, 12 predicted proteins | sample 6weekpyrite_MG_FD_204943 | JGI IMG/M metagenome (GOLD analysis project Ga0316207, IMG submission 204943) | Microbial mat bacterial communities from mineral coupon in-situ incubated in ocean water Damariscotta River, Maine, United States -... | ecosystem: Environmental > Aquatic > Marine >... | reverse complement strand
ATATCAGCTTCTTGAATTAAATAAGCTGATACATGAAGCTGAACCATTACAGGCCCCTGTTTCAACAACCCACGATAGCATTGATTCACTTTAGGAGATTTATATCATGCGACTAACCATTTTATTATTAGGATTTTTCTTAAACATGTTCACATATTCTGCTGTGGCGGGCAGTAATCATGATCATGGACATGACCACGGGCATTCCCATTCCCATACTCCGGTGAATGAGGTAAAAGCCCAGGCAAATGCAACTGAAATTGTTGCTGCACTGGTAAAAAGAAACAAGCTGGATAAAAGCTGGATATCTGTTAAAGCAGATTCAGTTGATAAAATTACGGTACAGGGTAATCCTGAGTGGAAGGTTGTTTTTGAAAATAAAAGTATAACGGATGCAGCTAAACAGAAACTCTATGTGTTTTTGACATTGGGTGGTGATTATATCGCGGCAAATTTCACCGGGAAATAAAACCCTGGTATTGTGACAAACCATACCAGACGAGGACGGCGATTCTGTGATGGTATGGTTTATTATTAATGTAACCATCAAAATTATATTTCGGTTTTTTAAAAGCAAGATCACTGCTGTCCCGCTAAAAGAAACTCGATTATGTTTAAACCACACTGTAGAGCGTTTAAAGATTATTTCACACTGATCGAGACATGAGTTGGGAATATCTGCCACCATATAATCACGGGACACGCCGTAAAACCATCCATGGTGGCTCGACACCCGCGTCCATGCGGGTGACTGTCTTAGACAGGTATTCCCAACTCATGTCTCTAGTGGTTAACAGTACAGTAGTGAAAAACTTTATGCTTTTTGTGTTGGGAGGGGTATATCCTGCAGGTAACACAAAAAATATTGCTATAAATTAGTCGGTATTTAATAGATTGAATCCAGGGTTTTGTTACAGTGGGTGTCCGGAATGATGTGCAAAGGCTTATTTGACTGGGGTTATTTGTTAAAAGAAATAGGTGAGCATTTTGGGTGTCATTATTCTACTATTAGTCGAATAGTTAAAAGCTTTGAATCGTGAATGTGGCATGGAAAGACCTGCCCCGAATCATTTGCGAATTTTTTAGAAAAGAGCCAGATACAAGGTGCGAAAATATTCGAAACCATTGTGATCTGACCCTGATAGCTCACCTATTATTAATGATCTTCGTTGTGACCCCTTTCTGCGGGAAGTATTTTGCTAAACACGACATCACCATTTATATCCTTCAGATCAACAGTCAGCGACTTTGTTTGCTTGTTGATGTTGACTTCACCAAAGAACTGTAAACCTGCGTAAGGCGATAGATTCGCTTGTCCAGCTGGTGGTGCTTTACTGAATACGACTTCAGGTCCAAATGTTCCATCCGTACTATTAGGACCGAAGCTTCCTGCATTTAAAGGTCCGGCAATAAACTCCCAGAAAGGTAAAAAATCTTTACTTGCCGCATTTTCAGGATTGTAAAAATGTGCAGCAGCGTAATGTACATCGGCAGTTAACCACACGATGTTATCGATTTCTCTATCTTTAATAAAGCTGAATAAACGGGCCATTTCCAACTCACGTCCTGCCGCAGGGCCATCGTTACCATTGGCAATAGCTTCCCAACGCTGAGGAGGGTTGTTAGCGTAATCATCGCTAATATTCAAACCAATAGGCATGTCCGATGAAATGACTTTCCAAACGGCTTTAGATTTTTTCAATTCAGCCTGTAGCCATAACAACTGTTCTTCGCCTAAGAATGTAGTCTCGAAATTTTCTTTAGTCTGTAGATTATTCGTGTTTGGTCCGCGATAACTGCGCATGTCTAAAACGAATACATCCAATAATTTACCCAAAGAGATCTTTCGATAGATTCGGTCTGACTCTTCGATATCATGTGGACGCAAAGGAGCGTATTCATGAAATGCCTGGGTGGCGCGAGCGACGAGTAGTGGAATGTCTTTGACAGAATAATTATTGTTGTTACTTAAGTCTTTCGAATCAGACCAGTTATTGGCGACTTCATGATCATCCCACTGCCAGATTTGAGGCACTTCCGCATTGAAGCGACGTAGATTGTCATCGAGAAGATTGTATTTATAACGTCCACGAAATTCTGTAATGGTTTCTGCTACCTTACTAACTTCTGGTGTAACCAGATTGTTCCAAATCTGGCCATCTTCAGCCATAACGCTTTCCTTTATTGGGCCATCGGAATAGACGCTATCTCCACTTTGAATGAAAAATTGTGGCTCAACCTGGCGCATCGTTTCGTAGATTTTCATTCCACCGAAATCGGGGTTAATGCCCCAGCCTTGTCCCGCAACATCACCACCCCAAACAAAACGGATATCATCGTGCTTGCCGATGGTATGGAAATGACCTGTGACAGGTTCACTTTTATTATGATCATTCGTTAGGTCTTCATACCAAACCTTAACAAAAATATCCTTACCCTCAGGAAGATCGGTTAAATCTTGTTTAGTAGTAAAATCGGATTCAGGTGTGGCATAAGGGCCCTTTACCTTTATAGGGTTAGTAAAATAACTGTCGAACGAATACTCAATCATCATTCGAGAGGCGCTGTCAGCGCGACTCCATATGACGGCACGACCTTTGGTTACATCGCCAATCTGAATACCCTGTTCCATGACGGGTGTAGCAAAGGCTACATTTAATGATAGCGAGATCGCGCTCAGAGCAAACAAATGTTTAAAATATTTAGCTTTACTGTACATGTTCATTACCTTTATATGTAAGTTGTTGCTTAATTAAATACATTTACTGTGGCAGATTGGTGTCGGACTAGTGAATAATTGATTAAGAATTTGTGAATTAAAAAAGCTCGGATAGCTATACATTTTTAACATGACTGCTTAAAAATAATAAAATTAAAGGGAGCGGTGTGTATAGCGGTCAACCTTTTTTGACCACTACAATCCATGTTAAGTAGTCAATAAAAACAAATTCTTAGGTTGAATTTGGGGCTTTTGTTATAGTGGGTATATGTCCAGATTGGTTTTAAAAAGATATTCGATGGAATGGCAGATAACCCGGACACAGGATCGATTAACTAGAAGACGATATTGTCAAGTGATACCATTGCTTTATCAAAGTGCTAGCAATTTAATAAGTGGAAAAAAGAATGATTAAATTTAAGAACTCAGGACACAAAGCATTAGTCTTTGTTGAAGATATAGGCTTACTGGTTATAGCTATTTGTACCGTTATTGCAATGGGCTTTGAAATAGTATCAATGATTCAAGCGATGGAGGTTACATTAGCTGACCTCTTATTACTTTTTATATATCTTGAAGTATTAGCTATGGTAGGGATATATCTTAAGTCAGGAAAGCTACCAGTGCGTATGCCGCTTTACATCGCTATAGTTGCTGTCGCTCGATATATGATTCTTGATATGAAAAACCTGGATACATTAAGAGTTCTTGGGCTTTCAGGTGCAGTGCTTATTCTTGCTTTATCTATCCTTGCTCTCAGATATGGCCATACTGTTTTTCCCTATGAAAATAAAGATAACAGCGAACAGGGTAATTAAAATGTGATGCATACAAGATTAATAATATGGCTAACGTATGTTTTAACAAAAACGTTAATGTATTGGAGGTATAAATTTGCAGGTTAACTTGTGCATAATATCTGGTAACCGACAATGCCTGAAGCTATTGAACCCAGGATAATGATAATACTTAATCGCTCATCAGATATAGCCAATGATGTTAGAAATATTTTGATGCTTACCGTTACTTTTTTCCCCGGCAGTGATAAAGCATCCAGCACAAAAGAAATTTCTGTTGCAGCAGGAATAACCCGGGCTTTCATGCTTATAGTGTCATTATGTTATATTTTCTAACATGACTAAGCTTAAGCAGACAAATTCATATCGTTTTTCTGGCTCTTTTTTATTGGGTTATCATTTCGTTAATTGAAAGAAATGATGCAAAAAATATTGTATTTAAAAAAGGTCGGTAACCCATAAAGGGAGGAGGCCTGATTGTATATAGGTCACCGACCTGTACCTGTTTTAACAAAAAAATTGTCAACTGATAGTGATGTTTAAATGCGATTTTACACAGGTAAAGTATTTTCCGCTTCCTGACTACCAAATGACTCAAGCTTTTCAAAAAAAGTTTTATGGTCAATATAATGTGCGCGATCACATGAAAAGGTCATACCTGTCATGCTGTTTACGCGGTTAATGGAACCGTTACGCATATAGATAGTTTCACCTGTTAAACGTAAACGTTTGAACTCCGATAGAATCTGCAGTGTTCGTTCTTCATCAATTAAAGGCTATAGGTAATCTATTTTACAATTTCTAAATTGATCCAGAAAACCTTCCTTCTATACATCTTCCATCAGAAATACACGGTATCTAAACGCATCATCTGCAAACCAGCATGTGAGCTGACTCAAGGAATAATGCGCCTTAACATGAAATGCGCCTTTTTCTGATAGCAAGGTATAAACAATATGGTTAATTCGATCCAGGTTCAGATCGAAACCACTCTCCACACGTGTCTGCTCAAACAAAAATGCCCTTACAGAAGGGGCGCCCTTTACTTGTAACCATTAGCTAGGCATAACTAATCTCCTATTTTTTGATTATTCAGGAATTCACGATGTCATTGAGTCGGTTGAATGAACTGCATATTTGGCAGGCCCATAAAGCTTGATGAGACGCTAAGAAACTCACTACGTACCTGCTCATAGAATGCGTTTTCCTGTACATTGCGATGATTTCCCCGGCATTCATCAGAAAGCTGATTGGGTTCGGTTGTATATGGCATAGCTGTAGTCATCTTCATTTTCCCCTGATCTTATTTAAATACCTTAGTAATTTACTCTGGTATTCAGTATAGGTGCTTTTAAAATAAATAAAAATTGATATTTATCGAGTCATGTATAGACTAGGATCTATGGAAAAACCTATTCATAGTCGACTTATGCGGCGTATTAGCCTGCGTCAAATGCAGGTGTTTGAGGCTGTAGCCAGGAATTTAAGCTATACACAGGCTGCTCAGGAGCTGCATTTGACCCAGCCAACCGTCTCCATGCAGATTAAAAAGCTTGAGGATGATATCGGTGCGTCATTAACCGAGCAGGTGGGGCGAAAGATGTCGCTTACCCAGGCTGGGCTGGAGCTACAGGCGATGAGCAGGGATATTATGCTCATGCTAGCACGTTTTGAAATGCAGATAGATGACCAGAAAGGTCAGCACAGTGGTGAGTTACGCCTTGCTGTTGTGAGTACCGCAAATTATTTTGCACCAAAACTATTGGGACAGTTTTGCCAGGAATACCCCAGGATAAATGTATTGCTTGAGGTGACTAATCGAGAGCATATATTAGAGCGTATGTCACAGAACCTGGACGACCTGTATCTGGTGGGCAAACCACCGAGATCTGAACAGCTTGACTTTAAGCCCTATCTTGTAAATCCACTGGTGGTGGTTGCATCTAAAAATCATGAGCTACAGGGCAAAAAAAACATTCCACTGAGTGATCTGGCAAGCCAGCCTTTATTGATTCGTGAGAAAGGTTCAGGAACACGCATAGCCACTGAACAGGCGTTTGCTAAAGCCGGGCTAGAGCCTAATATCAGGATGGAACTGGGTAATAATGAATCGATAAAGCAGGGGGTTTCAGGTGGTTTAGGCATCGCGGTTTTATCCATGCATACACTCACCAGTGGAGATTTTACAGAACTGGTCGTGCTTGATGTCGAAGGTTTTCCCCTATCCTGGAGATGGTTTGTGGGTCACCCGAAGGGCAAAAAACTGTCTGTGGTTGCGCGAACGTTTATTGATTATATGTATCAGGAAGGACTGGCCTTATTGCCAGATGAGATACGCTCACATGTTGAACTGGAAGCAGCAGAAAATAATACATGAAAAGCTGATATCAGGCAGCTGCTTAATCAGTGGCGTTAATATGCCATCCTTTCCTGTGAGATCCTGGCTATTTTGTAAAGCGGTCAATACTTTATTAAAATCAAATTCTTCAATATTTTGCGTGCATTCGCGTATTTTCGTGTTATTCGCGTTTTCTTTTTCTTCTACGCTTTGGGTCTTAACGTCAGCATTAGTCTAAACTAAATTATCTGTAATACTGATCTTGCTTTTTAAGTGTTAATTTTAATTTGTATTATTCTAATTTTACACCTGGCACACGATGGCTTTCTTCAAGGATAAAGTTCAGAAATGCCCGAGCGACAAGAGAACGTTTTCGGCCTTATAAATGTGCGGTATACAAGCGTAGCTTCAAAGGGAAGCTTCCCATAAAGTGTTTACTGCATCATGCACCCAGTCGTTCAGAAATTTTCTTACCCGCGTCTTTCACCAGTTTTACCCATTCCTCTTTACGGCGCTCAATCGGTGCCGATATCGATAATCCAGCGACCACGTTTTTGCTACTGTCATAAATCAACACGCCAATACAGCCGACGCCTTCTTCGGCTTCTTCATTATCGTACGCAAAACCCTGGCTATGTACTTGCTGAGCAATATTGATTAGATCAGGTTCGGTGGTAATAGTGTGTGGCGTATAGGATTTAAGTCCTGTACGACTGGCGTAGGCGTGAATAAAATGCTCACCCAGATCAGCTAGCATTAGTTTACCCACCGCGGTGACGTGTAACGGGGCACGGCTGCCAATTAACTGTTCGACTCGCATCATGCGCTTGGCTGTGACGCGTTCGATATAGACGACTTCATCGCCTTCACGCACAGTGAGATTAACGGTTTCACGAATTTCATCACGTAGTGTTTGCATAATGTCCAGTGCGAGCTCCCTAAGGTCAACACCGCGCCGGACTTTGCTTGCCAGGCGTACCAGCTTATTACCCAGCATATAATGTCCGGCGGTATCCTTGTCTACAAAACCGGCTTCCATTAACGCGGACAGAATACGAAACGCGGTGGATGGATGCAGGCCGCTGTCGGCAGACAGCATTTTCAGGCTAACGGGGTCTTCATATTGGCTAATGGCGTCTAGTAAGCTAGCGCTGCGATCGATGACTTGTATTGATGACATAGGGTTCCAATATTTCATATTGTGAAAACGATTGTGTATTGTAAAATTATAAAGTCTGGGATATGGTTTGTACAAGTATTAAATGTAGCGGTGGACAAGTGATCACCGCTTTTTTTGGTTATCCATATTTCACAATGTGAAAACATAATTGCATTATGAAAAATATGGAAATTTAATTAAGTGAGGGTCTCTCCATGAGCAACAATAATTCAAATATTCCAGATTTTTGTCAGGGTATTCAGCATTTCGGTGAGAAGTGGCCTGATTTCGACAAGCATGCTGCTCAGGCAGTCATTGCTGAAGGCCAGAGCGCCATAGATAACAGTGCTGATGACGACAGTGTTTATCAGACTTTACTGGCGGCGGATGCATTACGCTATCTTACGCTTCAGGTGACAGGTTCTAAGGGAAGTGGTCACCCGGGCGGCTATGCTTCCAGTGCAGATACGCATGCCTCTTTAATGATGCTTGGTCATACTAATATCGTGACCGAAGTAGGCCATCATGCACCGGGTTATTACTCTTCTATGTTCCTCGACAGTTCGCTGGAAGAGATGGGCATTAATAACATGGATGACATGATGCAGCGCTTCCGTGAACAGGACGGTTTGCTGGGGCACCTCTCAGGTGCGATTCCAGGTTTACTGGCACCGGCTGGTCCACTGGGTCAGGGGCAGCACTTTGCGATGGCGGGCGCTTACCTGCATCGAGATAAATTATTTCCGGTAACCATCGGTGATGGTGGCATGGGCGAGCCCTATGTATTGAATTCGATGATGCACTTCCACACGGCTTATCCGGAAGTCACCAATTTTTTACCCTGTTTGATCTGGAATGGTTATTCGCAGGAACACCATTCAATGGTGTCTCTGCATGATAATCAGCAAATGATCGATTACTGGACAGGTCACGGCTTTGAAGAAGTGATTCTGATTGATGCCAAAGACTTTGATGATAGTGATCAGCAAAGTGCTTATGTCGACAGCAGTTATTTTTCATTAACACAGCGTCTGGCGTTTACCAAAGCGGTTTTACAGGGTGTTGATGCAGCAGCCAAATCGGCTATGGGCGGCAAGCTGACGGCTTTCATTATTAAGCAAATGAAAGGTGCCGGTGTGCATACGGTGGGTGCAAAGTCACACAATTTATATCCGGCGGATACACTGGATCAACCACATATTATTGACGGCTTGAAGCGTCGCGCATTGCCAGCTGAAGCATGGCAACTGGTGCGTGATAATTTACGTCGTGCCGGTGGTGGCCCTGCTGTGAAAACCGTGGTGACTGAAGGCGATCTGGAATTTACACCATTACCCGAACTGAAGATGAATGAGTTTGCCAAAAGTGAAAAGGCCGTACCTTCCACTGCTATGGGTGAACTGGTTGGCCAGCTTGGTAAATCGGATGAGCGTTATGTAGTAACCAATGCGGATGGTAATGAAGCCTCGGCAATGAAAAATATTAACGATGCATTAAAAATTCGTCATCCGACCCAGGACCCGCTCTACAACCAGGAGCCTAACGGTCAGGTGTATGAGCCGTTGAATGAAGATGCCTGTGCCGGTTTTGCGGCAGGCCTGGCATTGTTTGGTTCACGTTCTATATGGTTATCGTATGAATCTTTTGCGATCAATGGCTGGCCGATTATGCAAACAGTTGCCCAGGCAATGGCGGAACTGCGTCGTAAAACACCGTCGACAGTTTGTATGTTTACCGCCGGCGCATTAGAGCAGGGTCGAAATGGCTGGACCCATCAACGCCCGGAAATTGAAAATTATTTTGCTGCGATGATGCGTAATGGTAATAGCTACCCACTGTTTCCCTGTGATGCGAATAGTATTCAAACAGCTTTTGAATATGCCACGGACAGTTATAACAAGAGCATGGTAATTATTGCATCAAAAAGTCCTTTACCCATCTACATGACAGTTGAAGAATCACGTCAGGCGATGCAGGAAGGTGCAGCGACGATTTACGAATCCGGGTCGGACAGTGGGTCGGGCAGTAAAGGTACGGTCGTGTTTGCGGTAACCGGTGACATGATCTTCCTGCCCGTATTTGAAGCAAAAGATAAACTGGAAAGTGAAGGTTACAAGGTACGCATTGTTGCGGTTGTTAATCCTCGCCGCCTGTATCGTCCAACGGATATTGCCTGGGACACAGTGTCACAACCAGATGATAAGTTTATGGATGATAACCAGTTTAACGCATTGTTTGATGGTGATGCCTTACTGGCGGTAAGCGGTGGGCCGAGTGGTGCGCTGGAGCCTGTATTACTTCGTACTCGTGCACCAAAACGCGATACCTTCTGCTGGAAACGTGGAGAAACGACAGCGACACCTGCGGAGATTATGGCATTTAATGGCATTACTGCAGATGCAATGCTGGCCTCTATCAATGGTTTTTTTTCGGCAAATAAATCTGCTGCATAATTAAACCGGCTTGATTATACCGGCTGATTTCACTGTTACGAAAGTAACAGTGAAATCAACGGAGGATTTTTAATGAGTAAAACAAAAATCATTGTACTGGATGATGATCCAACCGGTTCACAAACCGTTCACAGCTGCCTGTTGTTAACGCGTTGGGATGTGGAAACATTAAAGCAGGGTTTAACCGATGCAGCGCCGTTGTTTTTTGTGCTCACCAATACACGGGGCATGAGTGCCACTGATGCGGCCGATTTAACCCGTGAAGTTTGCGTGAATTTACGTGAAGCATTAAAGCAACTATCAGCAGAGGGTAATGATATAAACCCAATGCTAGTGAGTCGATCCGATTCGACCTTACGTGGTCACTATCCGGTAGAAACGGATATCATCGCCGAAGAGTTGGGGCCGTTTGATGCGCATTTTATGGTTCCTGCCTTTTTTGAAGGCGGACGTATTACCATCGATAGTATCCATTACCTGATAATGGATGCTAAGCCGGTGCCGGTGCATGAAACAGAGTTTGCTCGTGACTCGGTATTCGGTTATTCACACAGCTACCTGCCAGATTATGTCGAAGAAAAAACCGGCGGGCGCATCAAGGCTGCACAGGTTGAGCGGTTTGTTTTGCAGGATGTGCGCGCTGATTCCCTGTCACGTTTATTAACGCTGAAAGATAATCAATGTTGTGTAGTGGATGGCGAGACACAGGATGATCTTAATCATTTCTGTTCACAGTTAATGCAGGCGGCGGTAGAAGGAAAACGTTTTCTATTCCGAAGTGCCGCGAGTTTGTTAACCGCATTGGCACAATTGCCACCACAACCCATCGCAGCAGAAAAAATGCGTGAGTATGTGCGTGATGACAAAGCCGGTGCAGTTATTGTTGGCTCACATGTTACAAAGACCACGCAACAGTTAAATCATTTATTGCAGCAGGATGGTATAAGTGGCATTGAAATTGATGTTGCAAAAATTGCAGGACAACGTGATCAGTTACTTGCTAACATTATTGCAAATGCAGAAGATTGTCATGCAAACAATATCACACCGGTCATCTATACCAGCCGCACAGAACTACAGTTTGATGATCAGCAAACACGCCTCGCCTTTGGTGAGCAGGTGTCTGCTTTTTTGATGGACGTGGTGAGAAATCTACCTGCAAGCACTGGCTTTTTAATTAGCAAGGGTGGCATTACATCGAATGATGTATTGAGTGATGGTCTGGGCTTACGTACTTCGAGGGTGGTTGGACAAATTCTTGCGGGCTGTTCAGTGGTGCGCTGTCCGCAAAATCATCCGCGTTATCCTGATATGCCAGTGGTTATTTTTCCTGGGAACGTCGGGGATGAGACTGGTATAACGACGGCTTATAAGCGGTTGACTGCCTGAGGTTATGTCATGAAAAAAAATCTTAATTCATTATTAAACAATGACCCTGCTTCAGCAACGGGTTCATTTAATATTTTAGATCTCGATATGGCATTTAGTGTTATTGATTGTGCAGAGGAATTAAAAACGCCTGTAATTATAGGTATTGCAAGCCGACACTTTGATGATATCCGCGCACCTTTATTAGTTCCCTCTATATTAAAAGCCATCGAATCAACTGAATTACCGATAGCATTGCATCTGGATCATGCAGCGCCGAATCAACTTGATATGATTAAGCAGGCACTTGATCTAGGTTTTAGTAGTATCATGATTGATGGTTCCTTATTACCACTCGAGGAAAATATTGATATTACTAAAAAAGTGGTTGAAATTAGTCATCGTTATAATGCAAGTGTTGAAGGGGAGATAGGCGGTATCGCCGGCGAAGAGGGTGTTGCTGATACTCAACAGGATAGCCCGGAATATATTCCTTATACCAATCCAGTAGAAGCACAGCAATTTGTTAGTGCAACTAATGTTGATGCTTTAGCGATTGCGGTTGGCACAGCTCACGGTATTTATAATTCTGAACCGCATATTAACTTTGATGTAATTAAAGAAATTTCATCAATGCTAGATACTCCATTAGTTATGCACGGGGCAACAGGTGTTTCTGATGCCTCGATACAAAAAGCTGTTTCTAACGGAATACGAAAAATAAATTATTTTTCAGGGTTATTACAGGTGGCCATGGATGAAGCTAGAAGCTACGCTTCACAAAGTAATGATTTTTATCAGTTTAAACAACAGATGCAAAAACAATGGCATAAAATTATTACGCAACAAATAGAACTTTATGCTAACTCGCCTATAAAAACGTATCAACAAGCTTAATAAATTCCAATGAATATTAATATGCAATCAAGCAACAAAGTATCATTGCTAAAAGAATTATTAAAGTTACTGCCTGAAGATGCAGTATTGCATCAAGCCGAAGATTTACATCCTTATGAATGCGATGGGCTATCCGCGTATCGGCATTTGCCAATGATCGTTGTATTGCCGAATACCGTTGATCAAGTTCAATCAATTCTTCGTTTGTGTTATGAGGGTGGGGTGCCTGTTGTTGCACGTGGTGCAGGTACAGGTTTATCAGGTGGCGCATTACCATTAGAAAATGGTGTTTTATTAAGTCTCGCCAAGTTTAAAGATATTATTAATATCGATGCAAAGCGTCGTATTGCTCGCGTTCAACCCGGGGTGCGTAACCTGGCTATTTCACAGGCGGTCGATCAATTGGGTCTGTATTACGCACCGGATCCTTCGTCTCAAATTGCCTGCACCATCGGCGGTAACGTGGCGGAAAATTCCGGTGGTGTGCATTGCCTGAAATACGGTTTAACGGTGCACAATATTCAACAGTTAAAAATCATTACTATTGAAGGTGAACTGCTGACGATTGGCGGTAGTGGTCTCGATAGTTCCGGTTATGATTTATTGGCATTGATGACCGGTTCCGAAGGTATGCTAGGGGTGATTGTTGAGGTCACGGTTAAATTATTACCCAAGCCAGAAAGCGCTCAAGTTTTACTTGCAGCCTTTGATGATGTGGTGAAAGCCGGTGAAGCGGTAGGTAATATTATTGCAGCAGGTATTATTCCCGCTGGCCTCGAAATGATGGATAAGTTGGCGATCAGTGCGGCCGAAGATTTTGTGCATGCCGGTTATCCTCTGGATGCTGAAGCAATGTTACTTTGTGAACTTGATGGTACCAATGAAGAGGTGTCAGAACATGTATCGAAAGTGCATGAAGTGTTGCAGCAAAGTGGTGCAACAGAAGTGCGCACAGCAAAAGATGAAGCCGAGCGACTGACTTTCTGGAAAGGTCGCAAAGCCGCGTTTCCAGCAGTAGGTCGTTTATCGCCTGATTATTATTGCATGGATGGCACCATTCCCCGTAAACAATTACCTCGCGTGCTGAAGACTATGGCTGACTTATCTAATGAATATGATTTGCCCGTGGCCAATGTTTTTCATGCCGGTGATGGCAACTTACATCCGCTGATTTTATATGATGCAAATATTGAGGGGGAGCTGGAGCGAACCGAAGAATTTGGTGGAAAAATTCTCGAGTTATGCGTTGAAGTGGGTGGCACGATTACCGGTGAGCACGGTGTTGGGGTAGAAAAGATTAACCAGATGTGTGTGCAGTTTAACTCTCTTGAACTGACTCAGTTTCATGCGGTGAAAGCAGCATTCGATCCACAGAGTTTATTGAACCCCGGTAAAGCGGTACCGACATTACATCGCTGTGCCGAGTTTGGTGCCATGCACGTGCATAAAGGTGAATTACCGTTTCCTGAACTGGAAAGGTTTTAGCGGGGCAAGTTAAAGCATGAAAAAAAATTCTTCTGGAAGCAAACATGAATGTTGATATAAGCCAGCAATTACAGCAACAAGTACAGCGTGCTTGTGAAGAGAAAGTTGCATTACGCATTGTCGGTGGCAACAGTAAAGCCTTTTATGGTTGTGATATTTCTGCTGAAACATTGTCGGTTGCCGAGCACCGCGGTGTGCTTAGTTATGAACCAACAGAGTTGGTTATTACTGTTCGTGCTGGTACACCGTTAAAAACAATTGAAGCATTGCTCGATGATCATGGGCAGGTGATGCCATTTGAACCGCCTGCCTTTAGCGGGCACGCAACCATTGGCGGCATTATAGCGTGTAATTTTTCCGGGCCGCGTCGTGCTTACGCCGGTGCAGCACGAGATTATCTTTTGGGCTGTAAAATTATTAATGGTAAGGGTGAGATACTGACTTTTGGTGGCGAAGTGATGAAAAATGTCGCCGGTTATGATGTATCTCGTTTGATGGCGGGCGCCATGGGATCTCTTGGCGTGTTACTAGAAGTGTCATTAAAAGTGTTACCTAAAGCTGAAACAGAAAGTACTCAGATGATTCATTGTTCGTCTGCTGACGCAATCGAGAAAATGCATACCTGGTCGCAAACACCTTTGCCCGTATCCGCCACCAGTTTTCACGATTCGATTCTGCGTGTTCGTCTTTCAGGTGCAAATAAAGCCGTTATGGCCGCAGTCGATCAAATAGGTGGTGATGCCATGCAGAATGCAGATCAATACTGGCAGGATCTGAAAGAACAGCGACTGGATTTTTTTAATACTGAAAAACATTTATGGCGACTGTCGCTGGCCTCGGATGTCGAGTCTGTGCTTGTAGAAAATACAGATGAAGATGACTTTCTTTATGAGTGGGGCGGAGCTCTACGTTGGTTAAAAAGTGATATGCCCGCAGAAATCATTCAGGCGGCTGTCGCCGAGCTTGATGGTCATGCAAGTTTATTTCGACGTGGCAGTGTATTTCGTGATGGCGAACAGTCGACTATTTTTCAGCCCTTAACGCCAGGATTGATGCGCATTCATAAAAATTTAAAACAGGCGTTTGATCCGCATAATATTTTAAACCCCGGCAAAATTTACTCGGAGCTGTAATCTCCCATGCAGACCACGATCAACCATAAATTTTTAACTAACCCTGATGTCGAGGACGCGGAATCGATTTTAAGGTCCTGTGTACATTGTGGTTTTTGCACGGCGACCTGTCCGACTTACCAGTTGCTGGGTGATGAGCTTGATGGGCCGCGTGGTCGAATTTATCTTATCAAGCAGGTACTCGAAGGCAATGAAATCAGCAGCCGAACACAATCTCATTTAGATCGTTGTCTAACCTGTCGTTCCTGTGAAACCACCTGTCCTTCCGGTGTGCGTTATGGTCGGCTGGTTGAGATAGGTCGTGAGATTGTTGATCAACAGGTGCCGCGAAATTTGCTGCAACGCATGTCTCGAAAGCTGTTGCGTAAAATTGTGCCTTATCCACAACGCTTTGCCATGTTGTATAAACTGGGCTTGTTATTTCGCCCGGTGTTACCCGCGACTTTAAAACGAAAATTACCATTGCCACAGACAACCAGCAATATCATTGTCGCCTCAAAAGCTCGCAAGATGTTGGTGTTGCAGGGGTGTGTACAATCGGTGGTGACACCTCAAACAAATCAGGCGGCAACACGGATTTTACAGAAACTGGATATTGAATTAATAGCCGCGCCAGAGGCGGGTTGTTGCGGTGCCGTGAGTCATCATTTATCAGCGCCTGAAGAAGGACTGGATTTCATGCGTCGCAATATTGATGCCTGGTGGCCAATTATCGAACAGGGTGTGGAAGCGATCGTCGTCACTGCCAGCGGTTGTGGCGCCGTGATCAAGGATTATGTCGATCTACTCAAACACGATACACATTATGCAGACAAGGCCAGACGAGTAAGCGCACTGGCAAAAGATATCAGTGAAATATTGCACGGGGAAAATCTTGCTGCAGTCACCACTGAACAGTCGGCAAGTAAAGTGGCATTTCATAGCCCCTGTACCTTGCAACATGGGCAGAAAATTACTGGAGTGGTGGAACAGATTCTACAGAAGGCGGGCTTCACACTCACTCATGTGGAGGACTCGCACTTATGCTGTGGTTCGGCAGGGACTTATTCTATCTTACAGCCCAAGTTATCACAGCAACTGCTGGACAATAAATTATCGGCTTTACAATGCGAACAACCTGATCTGATTGCCACTGCTAATATAGGTTGTCAGATGCATATGGCGAGCAAAGCACAGGTACCAGTAAAACACTGGCTGGAATTGATAGATAAAAACCTTGTATAACAGCAACGATTGCCCTCTATGGATTACGCTGAGGTGATGAGCACATTGAGCCGCTTAACTCTTAATAATTACTTAAACAAAATAAAGAAACTCGAGTTTAGAGTTTCAGAAGTAAAAAACGTCTAATGGATAAAACTAAGCAATAAGTAGGTGGCAAGAATCACCGCAACCCACATCACCATACTGCCAGCAGGATAAGTACGTGAAAGCAAACGACTGGGG
>Ga0316207_10003145_pt1 | contig 15797 bp, 8 predicted proteins | sample 6weekpyrite_MG_FD_204943 | JGI IMG/M metagenome (GOLD analysis project Ga0316207, IMG submission 204943) | Microbial mat bacterial communities from mineral coupon in-situ incubated in ocean water Damariscotta River, Maine, United States -... | ecosystem: Environmental > Aquatic > Marine >... | reverse complement strand
GTTTCGGGAGCCCCGCCCGGCAAGTCCGAAAAGCAAAGTATCGATGGCCAATGTGCCAGGTTAGGATTAAAAACAGTACAGGACGAGCTGGAGTTTAGCGAATAAAAAAACGGCCACTGATGTGGCCATCTTTATTAGCGTCATTAAAATATACCCTGGGGTATTCCTTAAAACGGTAGTTCACATATAGTTAATCAATATCAATATAACCTACTGTATTTATAGTAATTATTAATAAATACAGTTGTTTTTGTTAAGTTCGGCCCTAATTTAGACGCAACCTAGGCACCTATTTCACACCGCAATAGGCGAAAATGTTAAGAAAACAGCCATTTACTAGCAGCAGAAATAGTCCTTCAGCACTAGCTAAGCCGGTACTCAACTACCAGATTGCTTCTACGGACTTCTCAAACGGTATATAGATAGGCTTTCTAGCGATGGTTTTCCAGTAGACACGCCCTCGTGTTTGGTTATGATCGATTGAGAGGTGCGTATGGTAAAAAAGACAACCAAAGAATTGGCTGATGATATTTTGAGTGACATTCAATTTGCGATCAATGCGCATATCCATCATCCGAAAAGCAGCGATGACGCGGTTCGATTCTGGGATCGTACCACACCCTACATTGTTCATCCCACTTGGTGTGCGATGACCATCCTCACAGAAACCACATTAGATGATCATATCCGTCTGAACGGTTCAAGAGCATTGCTATGGCACGACATCCTTGAAGATACAACCATAAGTAATCTACCTGCTGGTACTCCTGACACTGTTCTAAGTTATGTTCAGGATATGACATTTAATAGCTTCGCTGAAGAGCTTGACATCATCTGGTCGCGGGACAAGGAAATTCGGCTGTTAAAACTTTATGACAAAGTCTCTAATTTACTTGATGGAACGTGGATGAAAGACAAAAAATGGAATGATTATATTGACTTCACTTTAAACCTAGCGCGTGATGTTGAAACTAATTATGGCTTACTGAATATTGTTAAAATTTCTACTACTATCGCTGTAAAAAAAAGCTAGCCCCATGGCACGTAGAGCATTCTGTATAAGATCCAAACCAATAATGGTTGCCACCAAAACCTAGAATATTGCAACAATTGAATAAGGACGTTTAAAATGTCTAAAATTGAAAACTGGACACCAATTTACCAAGCATATTACATCGATAAACGAACCAATTCTTCAATTCTGAAAGAGTTTAATTTACCAGTCCAAACAACGATCTATAAATGTTTCCCTCCATACGTACATTCTAAATTCTTATGCGAATATTGTAATAAACCTCTTAATTCTACTTTTGCTAGCAAGACATCAAAACTAACGCAAACAGAGTTAATTTTTAATTTATCCGAGCAGGCACCTACAGAAATTGAGAAAATAGTTTGGAACCACAAATCGTACGAGCACTATCTACCAAGAGGAGGAATTACATTTGAAACAAAAGAAGGCTATCGAGTTAGCATTCCTTCATGCCCAGATTGCGAACACACGCCAACCACAAAATGTCAATGTAAACACTGCTCTGAGAAACAAAGTTTAAACCTGCGCATTATTTCTGAACAATTGCAATTGGAACGTGATTCTACTGATGCTATCCCTATAGATTATGATAGGCTTTCATGTCGACAACTATTTATCGGTATTTACATACTTACTTATTGCATCTCCGAATACAACAACAAGGTTGATCTTTCATTAGTAGGAAATACTGCCAAAAATGACGCCTTAGAGAGTAACTTATTTATCCCTGACCCTGAATCAATTGATAATGCCATATCAATGAATTCTATCTATGAGTATATGATAGATGAAGAGAGAATCACTTATATCATAAATAGTAATATTTCCGCAGACGAAACTATTAAAGAACTAAAGCACCATGCGGCAAAATGTGTATTAAATGAAGATATGTCGATTGAGCTGGCAGCCCTATGGGCTGACCTAGCCCTCGATGAGGCATTAACTGTATTAAAGCACTATTGTGATGTATTTAGACTTTCATACCGTCCTGGCGAGCAAACCATCTCCTCAATTAGAAAATCGCTTAGTAAATATGGGTTAGCACAGACAGCTCGATACATATACAATTCTGTAAAGTATGCACACACAACTTGCCTAGAAAAAAACTACGACTCACGACGTTCTTTTAATCTCATCTATGGCAATCTAAATTTTTGGATTGACGACGAACGCGCACGTACATGGAATGCCCCTGCTTTCAACAGAGGAGCAGAGGTACTATGTGAGCCTCAAAGCAGCATTGCTTTTTCTCATTCCTTTTTGGATATTCACGGCATCGACTATTTCAAAGATCCAATAAGAATAAATATACATTAATGATGTAATCGAAATCCAAGAAAATATCCTGGTTACTATTTTAACAAATCATTGGTGACAGGTTAGTATATTTCCGCTTACAAACAAATGTATTTTATTCGAACAAGAGATTTCTATCCCTAAGCTGTCTCTATAAAAATAGCCATTGGAACATTGCTAAGGTGCTTCTCACTACCAGATTTCAGGAGTAACCTTTGTACATTATTATGAACAAAACCACCCTTAGGCATAAGGCATCGCATCTTTCCAGTAAAAGCATATTGTTCTTGTATATCATGATCCTTTAAAGTCACTTCATGGCTAACTAATAGATCTTTCTTTAACCTTTCAATAAGACTCGAGTCAGGTACAAGCTCGTTATTCCTAACAGAAGAATAAATTTCACGGAGAGTTTTTCGAATACTTCCGAAATTCCCATCCATTCTTTGGCGAAAGCTTGTCACAGGATTTGCGCTAAAAACTAATTCCAGGTTATTAATTAAGGCACTTAAATCAGACCAGGGATATGATACTATTCCTCCATCTTTAAATTGAGCATTATTGATTTCCTCCCAACGAGTTTGGCTATCAGTTAGGATAATCGAACCTGTTACTTGAGCTATGAATAAAGACATCTCAAAGTTCGGCGCCATACTGAACATCATCATTTGCCCCCCTTCTTCAAATACATCATCTTGCAACAAAGCAAGAGGATCATCTCGGTGTTGAGATTCCATATATTGAAGCAACTCAACTATTTGTTCAGAAGTTAAATCCGGTAACGCTTTACGGATTTGGTTAATTTGCTGCTCTTTCGGTAACGTACGCAAAGTACGTGCAAAATCTTCCTCATGCAGTTTTCTATAGAAACTCGCATCACTTTCATTTATCTCCAATCCACTTCTGCGCTGCTCTGCCATATCAAGCATTTGTCTATGTAGATGCTGATCAAAAAAACATGGGTCTGGAATGAAATTTACAACACCGGCTTCAATAAAAGGCTGCATGTACAAAAACAACAGTAAATTTTTCAACATCTGGTGTTTATATTGGTGCGGAGATTTAACAGGACTGAAATCTGGACTTACAGCCCCAGGATTCAGAAATGGATGTTGAATCAAAATTTCATCGAAATACGGTATAGATCCTAATGCTAAATGTGCCACCGTCCTTGGGTCAATTATCCCCGTATATAACGCTCTAAGTGTGTTATCTGGTTTTGGAAGCAAACTGAATATATCTGTATCAATAGGCCACAGAAATCCATACAGTTCATGGATCTTTATAATTTGTTCATCACTTAACTCCCTCCTGACATCATCCCAGGTTTTTCCCTTATTAAAACCAAGTATGTCTTCTACCCCATTATATAAGGCAAGATTCCTTTCTCGAATACTCAATACATCCCATGATGTCCTTTCATCATCTCTTTTATCTATACAGCATTTTTTGAATTTTTTTCCACTACCACATCCACAGTAATCATTTCTACCAGGCTTATCATTTTTAATCGTTTTCCTTAGGTGTTTGTTCTCTGGTATGGTACGACCAAAAGCATCCTGATAGTACGTTCTTCCATCTTCATATCCAGCATATATTTCGCCTCCAAAGTAGTGTAGTTTGTTTTCCGGTGGTAGTAGTACCGATTTCAAATCAGGCCACTCAGTAGATATTGCTTTTTCTGGAAACAACCATGCTTTGTTTGGCGCTGCAACATACCTGCGCGCCCGGTTTTTTAGTATAAGATTGATCGTTGAAACTCCAATTTCATTTAAATCTCGTGTTCTAATAAATGCATCAGTCCTTACCATACTATTTCTAACAAATCGTGCATTAGTTCTTTTCTCAGCAGGATCTTGTTTATCGGGATCTTTAGCATATTCTAAATTAGTAAGAATCAAGCAATGATTCATGTCTAGGGGGAATAGAGTTTGAGTTCCCTTAAGTGCTATTGATGGGTCATTTGGATATACACACTGTTCACTCCCTGGTGGAAATGCATAGTTATATACGGTTACCGGGTGATCAGTAACTATGAATTTAACATCAGATTTTTTTGCTGTAACAATTTCACGAACACCTTCAGTCCATAATGTGCAATGTAAATTTCTTACTGCTTGCATTTCTAGCATCAAGTCAGTCTGACTAAGATTAGGATAATATTTATTAATCCAATCAAGACCTTTAGGTGTTCGTATTTTTTGAGTATCCATATACGAAAAAAAATTAGAAAAATTGTGATGCCACCCGGCCATATCATCATCAATAAAAGCCCGCACAGCTTTAGCGCCGGTATTATCGATTTGGCCAAACAATATTCGTTCTATCTCATCATTTATATATCCACCAAAAAATGTCGTATACAGGTCTGTTTGATAGAAACACTGGGAGGTTGGCCTTATACTCATATTATTCATCATAATGACACGACCATCGGGGAGTGGTCTTGTTTCAGGTGTCAGATCTAAATAATGTAGCTTATTTAATTGATTTAAGAGAAAACCTCTTTGATACCATTGAGGCACATAATGATTATCTCTTGACTCAGTCATAGCTTGATATTCTGCGGTTTAAAATATGATTTTTCACTTATACGTGTATCCATCTTGGTCTTCAGCACAGAAAATCTATCAGATTATATGATAATTCAATTGTAATGATTATCCGACCTGATACTAAAGTTAAACCGCAATTTTACGGGAACGGATTAAATGCTCTCTGAGGTAATACGCTCTCGCCGATCCTTTTTCTACTACTCCTGTCAGAAGAGTAATGCAAGAGTCATACATTTTTTTAGGTAATGGCCCTGCATTTTCAACCTGCAAATAATACTGTATCGACCTTTCTAGATAAAAGGCAGAATTAGCATTAATACATTCTTTGGTTTTGTCTTCACCGTAAGATACATACGTGTCTGCTAGTATATGTATACCGTCACTAAAAAATATATCCGGAAAGTTATGCATTAATGAAGCGAGTGATTCAAACACATGAGTATTACAGCTAGCTTTAGAAGCAAAGTCTAAAATATATTCTTTTCCTTCGATAATATCTTTCTTCTCAGATTCATGCCCTTGCCAAGGTGTATCTGCATGTAACATTCCTCTTATCAAGGTAATTGTATGCTCGCGCGTTCGGCTGGACCCTTTGCCACAACTCTTCAGAGCTAAGTCAAGAACAGCGGGGGAAAGAACAGACCACAGATCCCACACAGAACCAAAATCATCCAATTTTTCCATTGCAACATCAAAAGATAACTTAATTGAATAAATTAGTTGCGGGGCCTGATTACAACCTTCAATTAAAGTTTCCTGATATAGAGAAAAGGAGTCTTCCCTCAATTCAACCAAATGTTCAACAAAACACTTTTGTATTTTTCGAGTGATATTATGATCTATCTTTTCATCGCCATCCGGACGATAATTTTTAGATTCATCCTCGTAAACCAGACTCATCAACTTTTTAATCAGCATTACCTCTTTAGGTTTTGAGGTTCCTAAAGGGATAATCAACATTGGGGTATGAATAAACCAGGATGAGTGACTGTCTAATGCAATACTATCAACATCAAAATTAAATTTCCCTTTAATTAGTTGTTTACGAAATTTAACTATCAATTTAATCCATTTCTTATACGCTTTATCTAGTTCTGCACCTCTTAAGTGATGTATTCTACGAGCAGCGAATTCACGCTTCATAAACTTAGAATACTCAACCATTCCGCTCAGGCACGATTGAGCGAAATCAGGATCTTTCATCCAAATATAATCCCTAACGCCTTTTGCTGCAGAATCACGTACATTATAGTTTTCATGCGTTAATGCCATAGCAATTACATATTGTAATTGTATTTTCTGCTCTTCATTTTCCACATAATCAAACAACACAGGTAAAACATAGGCACATGCAGCAGAACCATCACTATCAGTAACATCATGAACTGCGGTACTATCAATTGCATCAGCATGAATTGACACGGATTCACATACAATATCGCGACACCAATTAACGTCTTCGTCGTTTAACTCTTCCTGATTATCTCTCAAAGATATTGCAGCTGTAGTTGTGATAGCTCCGATAGCCATTTCAGAAAACTGGCCGAGATCATCATTCTGTAATTTGATCGCTAACTCTATTGCGGAAACTAGAGCTTCTTTGTGTGAAGAAAAATATTTTTTGTTGAATATTTTTTCCGCAAATAGCTGCTTTGCCCAAAGATTCAAATTGATGATATCATTGTCATTGTTATGTTCCTTGTCATACGATTTCCGTACCTCTTTGAGATCTTCAGGTAAATCAGACGTACTTTGGAGTAAAACCCTATCGTTTTCCTTATCTTCAATAACCTCCCATTCACGGGTATCAATTCTGTGAAGCATAAATCTTAATGATTCTTCTTTTGTATCAGATGCGATGCTAGCCAATTGATCAACTATTTCTAATGTTTTATCTCTAAAGTTTTTATCTAACTGAAGCCTTGTTAAAAGTGTTTCAAGGGACTCTTTTCGCCAAGGTCTCAGCGCAGCCTCTTTCCTATCTTCCGCATAAATCTTTGTCATGGGGTCTCTGTCGAAATAAACATCAAAAAAATGAGGTGTGCTCTCTCCCATCTCACCAACTGTACGTTGCAAGTCCAAAGAATATAGGGCAGGAGTTCTTAGCAATGGAAAACACGATTCTCCAACCTTCGATGGAAATCCTGTAGCAACAGATGCCAAAACTGAGGAAGTCATCACCGAATTACTGGATCGTAGAATATGATCATATATCCATGCTATTTCATCTTGTGACTCAGACGAGCCAATATAATCTACTAACCAATTTTCTAAGGCCATCAGAGCGCATTGAAGCAAATACGGTAGAGTCGATAAACCTCTATATCCTTTCCAAAGATGTGGTGATGAATATTGAGTAACAATTGAATTGTCATTTAACTTAAGTTCTACAGACTTAACTAGAACTTCCTCTGATAATGGTAAACCTATTTCAGCCTTTTGCTCAGACCCGAAATCAGAACAAGCATATTCCTCTGCCGTTAAGTTGCATATACGTATAATAAAATCGAGTGCCAACCTAGGGTGCCAGTGCAATAGATACTTAAATGGTCCTTTTGCACCACTTGCTGGGAAAAAGTCTCTTGTTCTATCAAGTCCAAACGACTCTTCTACATCTGGAGTGCTATATCCAAAATATTCGTTATCTTCTTTTTCCACATCCTCCAACAACCATTCATGTAACGCGAGTTTAATAACAAAGTTTGGACGTCTTTTGCAAAGCAAAGGGACATTTATGCCCAACGTTGCTAAAGTAGTTAACTCATCGACATAATGCTTTCTTATCGGATTTCTTTTAGGTATGAATACATCCTGTTCCATCAAATTATCAAATTCTTCTTCAATAGATGGTGAAACTTTCAGCAATATATTTATTAATTTTTTTCGTAGGTCTTCATAACGGTATGACTCTTTAATGCTTTCTAGTTGCCACAACGCAATTAAGCCCACTGTCTTAGCAATGCTAGGTAAATCATCATAAATATTTATCAACCCACACCATTCATCTAATAGCTCAATTGTATGAGTATTTATAGACTGAGAAATATCACATCGGTGCTCATATATGAAATTAATCAGAGCATCCCAGCCAATGCCATATGGCTGTAGAAATAATGTATCTACAAGTTTTGAACTACTAGAGTCTTCTTGTTTTGTATAACGAGTATTGGGCCTTTGACATGTTATTCGCAAGACAAAACAAAACCTCACAAGCATTGCACAATCATCCTCCAATAACTGTGGGGCAAGCAACTCAAGAAAACCTTTTGGTGATTCGCTTTGTAAAATTGCAGCCATAGTCTCATCTTTCCAATAGTCTTCAATATTTTCAGATGCTAACAACGATGATATGAAGTCATTAACATCCTCTCCATACTTTAATTTTTGAAAAAGCCACAATCGAAAAGCTCTATTTATTGCTGGTTCATCACCAATAGATGATAAAAATAATGCATTATCAGTTTGATGCTCACTATATTTATGATTAATAAACTCTCCTAATGCCCAATCCTCAAGCACATCATGAACTGGACTTATAAGTGATTTTTCACTATCCCGAAATATTAAGTCATCCTCCTCTAGTTTTGAGACCACCTCCGCATCAAAATCACATTCAGGAACACCAAACAACATTTGTTTTGCTCGGTTTTTTGCTATTTCTATAAACGTTGATTTCCTTTTTGCAGGCATTCCTCCTTTACGTTCAGTCTGGTTGGATATGACTACATCCCATATTACTTTTCGGAAATCCTTCTCTCCATCAGTATCTTTAAATACAGCACCATTATGAATTGCTCTACTTGCTAGTTCTATAAAGAAAGGTATGTGAAGTAATTTCTCTAGAGACTCATTTTTCAAAAGCACATTAAGTTCTGGTATTTCTTTCTCTAAATACTCGATTTGCTCGTCAGTAAAACCTGTGATATTTACACTCTCGTAACTTATACCTCTTGGCTGCAAGTAATTAAACACTAGTTGTTGATATGCATAATCTCTACCCGTTGCAATAACTGTCCATCCTGTTTGTTTTCTAATAAACTGAAGAAGATCTAAGAATGCATTATCAAGATTTAGTTCCAATACTTTTTCCAGAGACTCGATAACTAATATCTTTTCAGGTAGCAAAGAAAAATGTGTTTCAATTTCTCCAATAGATGACTGCATGCCAAAAGATATAAAAACATCATTCAGGTGACTTTTATCAAGATCTTCAGCCCTAATATAAAACACTGGAATACTTTCATACTTATCGAAAACAAAATCCTTAACAACACCAGACTTACCGCTTCCACGCTCTCCAGTAACGAAGACAAAATCTGCCGAATATATTTTTTCATATATCTCGACCATGAAACCTGGCCTTTCAACATGTACACCTGCAACAGAATTTTTTATACCACTGAATATGTAATCACTACGCTCTTTCAGTATTTTTATGTCTACATTTAAATTGGCCACTGCGACATTATCAAACAGAGATTTGATGTCTTTAGGCGCATTATCAAAAGTTAATGTGCCTGCATTTTGGTTGTACTCTTGCACACAAGTAATGATTTTCGCTAGAACCAAGGATGATGAGTGAGTCGATTTATTGTCTATAAGTGAACACAGAAGGCTGGCTACTGTCGAATTTTTAGAATCTAAATCATAAGAAATAATCTTAAATGATTTAAGAAATTTCCACAGTTCATCATCCGCTATAGGATTTCCCTCATTAGCGAAGGTCAACTGACTCTTGAATGCAGTCAACTTCGAAAGTTTAGTTTTACTTGAAAATCCCTTTTTGCGTACTTTTTTTAGGAACTCATCTGCAGTTGCAGAATATTTTGCCCATTCAAGTATAGGGAGAGTATTGTGAACATCAGTTTTTGGTAAAGGCCCTGTTATCAAAACAATTACATCTCTTTCATGGTTAAAGCTTGGCTCACAAAAATCTTTCCATGCACCATTGATAACCTCTGAAAATATTGAGTCATTGGCTTCACTAATTGTGATTTCATGCTTTATTTGGGCAAACAATATGGCAGCATTATTGTTTTGATCTTCGGTATTAATCACGAAGTCATCTGTGTTTGCTCCATCGTATTTGCTCTGAAATTTAATACTTTTAGCTCGCATGTCAGGAGATAAACAAGGTACGCACGAGTTTGTAAACATGATAATGCTAAAAGCAGCCTGAACCCTTGTTTCGAAGTTGACGCCTCCACCACCAGTAGAAAACGGATTACTTTGCTTTTTTAAATTATCACTCATGTCATTAAAGTCTTCCTGATGGTGGGATATCTTTATCAAAAGGCCGTAAGATTTCAGCAGTTTCCCTCTCAGAGGGTGTGTCTCCACCGTCTTCAATAGGTTTGTCTACATTCTGTACCTGTATGCCTTTCTGCCTAATGTGGAATGCTATTCTTTGCCAACGTTTTTTCCATTTTAGTTCTTTGCTCTTATACTTTTCTAACTCGCCTTTTAGTCGTTGTAACTCACATAAAAGTTCTTCATTTTCTTTTGTGGTTTGCTCCTTGGTTTTTACTAAACCACCTGATAGCGATTTCTTAGCGTTGTCGTATGCAGCTTTAATTTCAGACTTAGCCTGTAATGACTGCCTACTAAAACCAAAACGTTCTTCTAGTATCGCCCATGTCAATTTTGGGCCTAATTGGCCTAGCGCCCAACGATCAAGATCTGATATTATACTTTTAATATCAGATTTAGACATTCTTCGAAAACGTTTATTCATCAACCATTTCCTCTAGATATGCTTTCGGATCAAAACCCGTAACACCATTGTCTCTTAGCTGAGTTGTTAGTGTCTTAATCTTCTTATTATTATGTCTAAACCAATCACTACTCTTTTTTGGTTTATTCATTCCTAAACGTTCTTCTGCAGTCTCTTGTGCTATCGTTGCTAAAGCAAGTTGGCGCTTCTGCTCATCTATACGCCCTTTATCTTCTTTTACCCATACATAGTCAACGCATTCTGCTGAACACTGTAAATGGCGTTCACAAGGCAGTTGGGAAAAGTTATGAATGCATATACCTGTACCAACATCATGCACGGCATGTATCCTGGCTTTCAGTATTGCATCCTGTATACTAACAGGAGCAGATCCAACTTGTTCTACGACTTTCCCAGCTACACGACCTTTTTTAATATCATTCATGAGCATCAATGCTCTCTTTTCTCTACTAGTATGCTGATAAGCCTTGGTATCTCTTGGGTTAGATCTACCAAACCATTCTGTTTGAAGAAGATCGCTTAAACCTCCCTCATCTAAAAGAGTATTTAATGTGTGACGGAAATGATGGCTAGTAAAATCGACCTCTATAATTGATGTGGCATACTCCTTCGATAATTCAGGGAAATAACGCATAAAAGTTGTCAGCATTGAATGAGTGCATTGAGTTGAAATCCAATGTGAATAACTACCACTTGAAAGTCCTTGGTACCTTACAAACATCAGATCTTTCAGGTAATACTTCTTATTTTCTTGATCAACATGAACTACTGATGTAAGTCTATCGGAATAATCTTTTTTGCAGTATTCGATAACACCCAATTTATTTGTGTAATATATGGGGTATGCAGGTTTTTTACCTTGTTTTGTAAGTTTTTTATTATCAGGAAAAGCTAAACCATTAAGTCTTAACCAACCAGTTGAATCCAGTACACTTGGAGTAATACCCATCTCCTTTAAATCTTTCTTATAAAGGCGCTCTTGATTGTTTAAATTGGATAAAAATCTTAGATCAGAATTCTTAACTCGGTGCATTTCTAAAGCTGTTTCACGTGCTGAATGACAAAGCTGATTACACTCTTGAATCACATCTCGAACAATCGGTAGAACATCGGTGGGCATATATAGTTTTCGTCTCGGGGTAAAAACGTTACCTTGTGATATTTTCCTAGGAAAATATTCAATGTACTCACGGCCATCACTATCCTTATTAAGTGTTTGGTAAGGTAATAAAGATATCTCACTAAACCGCCTTCCTGTACAAGCCAAGAGTGTGAGCAAAAGCACGTAAAAACGATACTTATGCTCATTCGGTACATTAATGTATAACTCTCCAATAATTTTGAAAACGGCTGGGGCGACTAATTTATCACTTTTTGTTTTCAATACATTTGGATCGTCAAGCCGCATATGTTTAATACCCCCAGTATTTTCTGGACGCTGCATCTTAGAGTATTTATATTTGAATATAATCCGACATAGTCCATTTGCATCGCAATGTCCGGAAAATTCTGCAACAGCTTTATGAAGGTTGTATGCTACACTTTCACTATAGTCCATAGATATTTTCTTACATGCCTCATCCAGTGCTTCTGGTGTAAGACAAGAAAAATCAAGATTTAATTTATTTGCGGCATAGGCAACATACCCAACTGCAGTAATGAAATTACGTTGATTTGGTGCAGATTGGTGCTTACGATGGAACCTAAGCGTAAAAAGCGCTTTAGCTACATCTGACCATTCATTTTCTAGTTCTTGTGCACCAAGAGAAGGTGAGTAAATAAAATTAAATGAAGCTGATTTTATAATTTTTCCTGATTGTTTAATTAACCGACCTTTAGTTACGTTCCATGTTGATTGCTCCCATTCAATACCATCAAATCCCTCTAACTCAAGCAATTTTGCATTTTTGATCAGCTTATTTAGATTATTTTTTCTATTCTTGTCTAATCGATCAATAAAGGAAGTTACCTTTGCTTTCCTTTTTGAGCGACCATCAACCATTAGAACTTTCCACTGAACATAGTTCAGTTACCTGAGCAACTGCTGCTATCACTTCATCTAATTGGATGCCCAAACGAGCATTATCATAATTATTTAGGCGCTGCTCTCTACTATGAAGTAAACACTCAAGAACATGCTCATGATCAGCTTGTCTATAAGGTTGAAACTTTGGGCATATGTAACAAGAATATGGGGGATCTAAATGACATACACCAGACTCGCCACAAACACCGATATCATCTTGAACAGTTGGGTCTTCTTCATCAATATATGCCACGTGTTTATCAAGTCTATCACCATTAAAAGCCACTTCACCGTTATCAATTATTTTTCCCTTAAAATATTTAATATATCGAGATAATCCTTTTGCTGCAGCCTTATCTAAATGTTCAATTACTTTTCCAGCCATTTCAAAATAAACAAGAACGTGTTGTGTATCACTGTGATCTAGAATTCTTGCCAGCTCTTTTTTACTTATACCTTCTGCCGCTAATCCTACTGCCAGGGTATACCTCAACCGCCTTGTAGTTAATTGCAAAAGCCTTTTCGTTATAGGAGATACTATGTCATGTCTTTCCACAAACCCTTTTACTAGAGAAGTAATATCAGCACTTGTCATATTATAAGCATTTTCTAAGTCATTGGATAACAGCGCAGCCCTATTACCATTTTGGTTTATGAATAAGGGACGAGGGTTAGGTATTACCTTTCCACCAGACTTGAACTCTACTCTAACTTCCGAATTCTTACTTATCAATTCAAGTATGTATCTGGCATACAGAGGTTCTACATATTCTTCAAGAAAATCATCACGAGGATTCAATTGTCTTTTTTTAATGCGTGGCATTTTTAATACATAACATCGTTCTTCTGCATTGGGAGTAAGATCAATAAAATCTTCTTCACGAAGAAAAGTCAAATTAGCAGGATTTCGGCCATAAGCGATGGATAAGGCTATTGCCACTTTTTGCTGTAAGTGTTCAATTTCCTGGCTGGTATCAGCCTTCATTGCACAAATAAGTAAAGGTAACTCTAATGAACTATGTAATGGCCCCTTTTCCGGATCATTCATTCTAACCGCTTCACCTTTTGGGCTACCTGGGATACTCATTCCTTCCAGTTCTAAAGCATATGCCTGACAAAAACCTAGCTCAGGATAATTCTCAGCACAATAGATATACCATTGTATTGCTCTATACAGCGCCCACAGTCGATGATCTTTTCTTGCTGTTGATATGCGTGCTTCAATTAGAGAAATAAGCTGAAGCTTGAATTCACTTACTGTTTTGATATCAAATTCATTTGCATGTCTTAAAAGTTCTGAATATACCTCTTGAAATGCCGAATACCCTGCATGAATCGACACTCTTTCTAATCTATCTCTTACGTAAGATTTAACAGCCCAACGAAGCTTATTATTACTTATTTTTCTGAAGTCTAATGCCGTTGATTTCCAAATAGAGTACGGTAAGTCCCATCTGTCACTTGAAGAATCTATTTTCTTTCCTTCACGCGATATGATATTTGTCGGTAAATCAAACCATCCATAGTTACTAATTAAATTATTTAATTGCAAATCATTCATCTCAGCACATCTTTTAAAATCAAATTTCTCTGGTACTTCTTTAATGCAATATTTGCTTTTTCTTCTACTTCTTGGGCAATATAAACATCTTGAGATGAAAGGCTGCTGTCTCCTCTCAAGTAAGCTAAAGCTTGTTTACGATGATCTTCATCCATTCCAGAATCTCGTAGGAGCCTCTCCATCTGTGAAGAAAAACAATGTCTCAAAGCTTTAGCAGTTAAATGAGAAGGCAAATCGTCTGAATACTTTTCTCTCAAAAGTTTAAATAACTGTGTAATAGATGACTGTGATAGCGGAATACCATCATCACTTAAAATAAGATAGCTCGACTCTTGAACACTCTTGTCTTCAAGCACGTCACGCCATTCAGTGATATATTTATCTAAATTTTTTGCAACCGTAGGATTATCTATCGGTAATACTCGACCATTCCGTTTAATTTGAGGACGTGGCTTTCTTGTGTCAGTGGAATCTGGATTTCGGCGCTCAACTCTAATAGATGATATTGGTCCTATTTCAATATCTTCAACCCTGAGACTGAGCAACTCTCCTGGTCTTAAACCGTAATACAACATAATTACTGTTAGAATATAATTTCTATAACGAACAGCAGGGTCACGTCCAAAACCTTGTTTGTTTTCTGGATCAAGTACAGTCAGAAGATAATTTGCTTCTTTAGTAGTCAACCCTTTCCTCTCGGATTTATTAACTGGTGGGGAATTTATAAATGATGTTTCTAATAACGCGAGTAATCTATTTTTATTATCTAAAATTTTCTCATACTTTTTGGAATCTGAAGGAAGCGAACCGATAATGACATCGAAATACCATGCCAGGTACTGTCGAACCGTAGTAAGCCTTTGATTAAATGTAAAAGGCGTTACGGTTATATTTTTAATACATCTATGATTTCCATAATCACGCTTTAAAAATTCAACGAGCCCACCTTTTACTTCTGCTTCATTGAACGATCGATTGCTCTTAATCCGTCTATCTAAGTCAATCTGTTCTTTTTCTAGCCAACGGTACAAGACCGCTAGTTCACGAAGATTACGAGTCAGTGTATTGGGACTTAATGATCGACGACTAATGATAAACTCATTTGGTGCTGGTAAAGGCATATCATCGCTACCAAGTAACAGTGGTAATAAATCTCCTGATTCATGCGCAATCGTTTCTACTTTCATTAAGCCCACTTAGGTTAAATTTAATACAAACTCATATCTTTACAGACTATTATTTATACGATTTTTTTACTCACCATTTCTATTATACATAAAAAAACCTTTCAAAACTTTACAGTAATGAAAGGTCTTAAATTCTCTCTAGCAACTGTTATAACAATATAAATTTGTTCTACATCATTAAATTAAGTTAACATTTTCATTTTTATACGAATCAGAACGGAATATCATCATCAAAGTCACCACCACTCATTGCAGGTGCGGCCTGAGGTGAAGCCTGTGGTGCAGAGGCAGATTGTTGAGGCATGGATTGCTGTGGAGCATATCCACCAGCTTGTTGATCCTGCCCAAAATTGGCACTACCACCTTTTGAATCGAGCATTTGCATTTCATTGGCGACAATTTCTG
>Ga0316207_10003144_pt1 | contig 15801 bp, 14 predicted proteins | sample 6weekpyrite_MG_FD_204943 | JGI IMG/M metagenome (GOLD analysis project Ga0316207, IMG submission 204943) | Microbial mat bacterial communities from mineral coupon in-situ incubated in ocean water Damariscotta River, Maine, United States -... | ecosystem: Environmental > Aquatic > Marine >... | reverse complement strand
CATTAGCATGAATGCCCCCTACTTTCGCAGCAGCAAGAAAGATGTACTCAGGTCGTTCCTGTCCGAAAAACTCACGAACTGACTGCTGACAGGTAAGATCCAGTTCCTGGTGAGTTCGCGTAATCAGGTTTTCAAAACCACGCTTCTTAAGAGAGCGACAGATAGCACTACCTACAAGCCCCCGATGGCCAGCTACATATATTTTGGAGTCTTTATTCATTGTATGAGTAGGTCTTATATCCTTCACGTCGACACAGATCATCCCTTTCAGCCGCCTTGAGATCCTCTCGCACCATCTCAGACACAAGCTCATTAAACGAGGTCTGAGGCACCCAACCCAACTCTTTTTTTGCCTTACTTGGATCACCTAACAATGTTTCTACTTCCGTCGGACGAAAATAACGTGGATCTACCGCAACAATGCATTTACCACTCTTCTCATCAATACCCTTCTCATCTACCCCACTATCTTCCCAGCGGATTGTGATGCCCAACTCATTGACTGCTGCATTAACAAAATCACGTACGGAGTACTGCACTCCAGTCGCAATCACAAAATCCTGTGGTTTCTCCTGCTGCAACATTAGCCACTGCATTTCAACGTAATCACGAGCATGTCCCCAGTCTCGTTTTGCATCAAGGTTTCCTAAAAATAACCGTTCCTGAAGCCCTAACTTTATACGTGCCACTGCTCGCGTAATTTTACGCGTAACAAAGGTTTCACCTCTAATGGGAGACTCATGATTAAATAAAATCCCATTACAAGCATACATATCGTACGCCTCACGGTAATTTACGGTAATCCAGTATGCATAAAGCTTAGCAACAGCATAAGGTGAGCGAGGATAAAATGGAGTGGTTTCAGTCTGAGGAATTTCCTGAACCTCACCATATAACTCAGATGTTGATGCTTGGTAGAATCTAGTTTTCTGTTCTAAACCCAGAATACGAATTGCTTCTAGAATACGCAAAGAACCAAGCGCATCGGCGTTAGCCGTATATTCAGGTACCTCAAATGAAACAGCCACATGACTTTGTGCTGCCAGATTATAGATCTCATCGGGCTGGATTTCCTGAATCACACGAATCAAATTTGTTGAGTCCGTGAGGTCTCCATAATGAAGAATAAGCCGTGGATCTGTTTCATGAGGATCCTGATATAGGTGATCAATGCGGTCAGTGTTAAATGAAGATGCGCGGCGTTTTAAGCCATGCACTTCATACTCCTTATCCAGAAGTAATTCGGCCAAATATGCGCCATCTTGGCCTGTTATTCCTGTAATCAATGCTTTTTTCAAGTGTATAACCCTTATATGCCTTCACGCCTAATACAGGCCTGCAAACCCTGTTCAAAGTTCGATAATATAGCATCTAATCCTAAATGCTTAGCCGCATACTCTCTTCCCGCCATGCCCATTTTATAACGAAGGCCAGGATTAGCCAAAAGTTCTTTTAGCGCATCAACAAGAGCCCCACTATTTTCCGGGGGAACGACTACCCCCGCATCTTTCACCACTTTTGCAATCTGAGTATCCGTGTCAACAGTAGCAATAACGGGCCTTCCGCTTGCCAACATACCAGTAAGTTTAGATGGCATCACCAAATCTGCCGCATCTGAGCGTTGCGGTAGTAGATGCACGTCGGCAAGATTGAGTAACTCATTAAGTTTGTCAAAAGGCTGTAGTGGAAGCCAATGGATATTCTTAGCATTTATAGCTAGTTGTCGTAGTCGTGCATAGGCAGCGCCTGTTCCACATAATACAAATTGGAATCGATGGTCATTAATCAGCAGTGAAGCTGCTTCCAATACTACTTCTATCCCTTGCTTTTCACCCATATTTCCAGAATAAAGCGCTACTAGACAATTGTCATCGAGACCAAGTTCTTGGCGATATTCGCTTAATTGTTCCATTGGGAAAATTTGTTCGGTATCTACCCAATTGGGAAAATAAAACTGCTTCTTTTTGACTACGCCCTTAGCATCCAATCGTTTCAGCATTCTCTCAGAAATACTGGATACCCGATCATACATGCCCATCAACCTTTGTTCCAGCATACCTATAAAGCCTTCAAATTTCTTGGGAACTAACCCTAGGTCAAAAGCTGCGTCCACTTCAAAATCCTGAATATGCAACCAAGATCTTGCTCGCGAAAGGCGAGCACAAAGCAGCGCCGTTGGCGCACAAAATAAGGGCGGCTCTACAACAAAAATAACATCAGGGCGCCAGAATATCTGCGACAACATAACAGGAAAGCTTGTAAGAGCAAAACTAAGCAAGTGTAGCACTCGCTTAGAACCAGACTGCACACTCGGAACCCAAAGGGGGCACCTCCAAACATTGGCGCCAGCGCTTACCGTCCGCTTATATCGATATATAGAGAAACCATCCCACACTTTCCAGTCTGGATAATATGGAGGAGCGGTAACCACACGAACTTCATATCCTCGTTTAACTAACCACTCAACCATTTCAGCATTATATTTTCCTATACCAGTCAATTCAGGTGAATAATTAAGGCTGTAAATTAATATGCGCACAAGACCTTTCTGCTAGGTTCTCTCTGGGAGAAATAAAAAATCAGCCTGTATGGCATTACCATCCACATCATAAGAAGCATTATAAACCCCACCCAGATTGAAATTATATTTTCGCATAAAAGTAATAATTTCATAGGCTAGTGCCTGACCTTTGTACAGCTCAACAAATGAACACTCGATATAAATAGCAGAGAATTTTTGTAATAACCCATCGCAACCTTTTAACACATCCAGCTCGAAGCCTTGGACATCTATTTTTAACATTGAGTAGCCAGCAACATCTGCACTACTGACAAAAGAACTCAAGGTTCTAACATCAACTTTTTCAACATGTGATTTTCCCGTACCAGGAAACAAATTATTTTGCATATCAGTAATTGGTAAAAGAGATGACGAATCATCCCTTTTCGACACATGCATTTCTTTAGACTCATTGCTTTTTCCTATCGCACATCGATGCAAAGTAACCAATCTATCTGATGAAAAAACAATGTCATATTTTTTTGCTGGCTTATCTAAAGGCTCAAATGCAATCACTCTTGAACCTGGAACAAACTCTCTTGCTGCCAATGAAAACTGCCCTGTGTTAGCTCCAATATCAACAATCAATTTACAGTTATTCCGGTTAAGAAAAGTAAGAATAGCTGCATGCTCAATCGCTGCTGCGACCCCTCTAAACAAGGCCTTTCTAAAAGATCGTATAAAGATAATCCTATATAGCTTGTATGATTTACGTAAAAAAGCACTCATTAGATTCCAGCATATTTATTACAGTATTCAATCTTCATCCAATAACTCATTTAGATAACCGTCTAAAAATAATAGTGGGAAACCATCGTTGTGTGATAGCAGTCATAATAATTGTTGCAATAGATCGTTTAATAATACTTCTGATTCTAATAGTTAATGATTGCTTCAGAACATCTCGCTGAATAATATAAGGTTCCAATAATAATAATTGACGATTTGTATAAGATGCTCCTCCAACCTGAAATCGCACTAGCGGTGCTTCGAGATACGCCACAGAAGCCCCTACTTTATACAGTTGCGCTGCAATATAGTAGTCCCCACAAACCTTATATCTTAGGTCATAACTATTTTCTAATAGAACCTCACGCCTATAATAAGTTGCTTGGTGATTAGCAGGAAGCCCGTGCCAAATATAATCTTCCATTTTACGCACCCCTCTAAATACACTATCTCCACTTGGTAGTTCAAGAAAGGCTCCACCAAACAAAACATCGACAGGGTCAGTACAACTATTTTTTGCCTCCAGCTTGTCTATTACTAAACTGAGGGTATTCGAGCTTGAAAATACATCACCAGCATTTAAAAAAACAACATAGTCTCCCTGACAAAGAGACACCCCCTTATTCATAGCATCATATATACCATCATCTGGCTCACTCACCCAGCATGCAATACCAGGTAATGATGCCAAATACTGGCATAACTCATCACCAGTTCCGCCATCACACACAACCCATTCATAGTCGCAATTATCTTGCGATATGACACTATTTGCGGTGCGTTTTAACCCCAGCAAGTCATTGAATACGACTGTCACAATGGAGATTCGCATCAAAGCCCATCCTTAAAAATTAGCAATGCCTTTTTCACTAATAGTTTTCCTAGCAAGAATCATTACAATTAAAAATGCGGCTATAATTTGAAACCACGTTGCAGGCACACCGATTGCGGCCCCCCTAGCAGATTCAAAAATAAATAAAAATGCTACTACTCGCCAAAAATAAGCCCATGATTCATTAAGTTTTGAAACGATACAAATCACAAAGCTTATGACCGTATAGTACAAAAAAACACCACACAAACCCAATGTACTCATAACAAATCCATATTGCGGATATAGTACATTAGCCCAGATATGCTCACGCCCAGTTATATCAATGCCAATCGAACTCGGCGTAGCAATATGCTCAAGATGCTGGGCAATCACCCCAGTTGCTGGGCTCAAATATGTTTCAACAACATCCATTGGATAACCAAATAGAGAATAAGCAATTGATATCTCGCCAAAAACGTCTCCCACCTTAGCCGCCAAATAAAGCGGATAACCAAAATATGCGGAGTAAAAAAGTATAACGTCCAGCAGCGTACTAATACTTTGAACTTCAGTACGGCCCTGTATAAACATAGTGTATAGGCCAAGGCCTATCACGGCCAACAGCACCATAACTAATTTTTTTATTGTAAACAGTTTCTTTGAATTCAAAATATACATAATAAAAAGAAGAACAAAATCTGTTCTTGATACATAAATCATCGCATTTAGACAAAACAGGCCAAATACAATTGCAATACCCTTTTTGCTTTTATCCTTTACAAAAATCAAGTAGTAAGTAGCTATAACAGAAAATAAAATGCCGAAGACCATCAGTATCTTCGGACTAAAAAGCCTAAGCTCTGGCTGTGTCAACAGAATATACCTAATATTATGATGCTGCGTTGAAAGCCAGATTGCATTGAGGGCATCTGGAATAACCGGCAAAAAAGCTATAAACGCCATCAAGATTATTCGCGCTTCAGAAACTTCCATATTCTGAATATAAGTCTTTTTAGTTGAATGAAAGCTCTCAGACACAACCTTTGCAGCTGTTACCCCAACAATAACGCCGCAAAAATATGCTAACAAACTATAAATCGAATTTAATGGGGGCAGGGATTGAAAAAGCATAGCTCCTAATATCTGCATCGCAACAGCAAATAAAAGGCAACGCAAAATGAAATTTTCTGTTGTGCAATAATAAACTGCAGTGTGATTAGACCCGCTCATAAATAACTAGTATTACCCTATCAACTGATAAGCCTATGACACAGACTCTTTATTGTACAACCTTTGATATTGCATCCCGGTAGACTCCAAGGTATTGAGGCACAACAACATCAAATGACCAAAGATTTACAGCACGGCTTCTCGCTGCTAGGCCTAAACGAGAATGACGTTTCTTATCTTCAAGCACCCAGAAAATCCCATGCGCCATGTCTATTGGGTCATATGGCTTCGCTAAGTAGCCAGTAACTTCGTGTTCAACAACATCAGACAAACCAGTAGCATTGAATGCAACGACGGGACAACCACAAGCTTGAGCTTCAGTTCCAGTTTGGGGCAAATTTTCTTGACGAGATGGCACCACCATCACATCAGCTGAGTTATAAAGTAAAACTAGCGATGCATCATCATAAACACGCCCCATCCAGCGAACCGACACTGGTAGTTTTGGTGGGTTTTCCGGTTCATCTTGGCCAAAAACTACAAACATCAAATCGCCACCGATAAGATTTATAGGCAAACAATTGAGGGCATCTAATAACAAATCATATCCTTTCCTAGGATCCTCTCCGCCTCCGATTGCCCCAAACAAAACTAGCTTCGTTTCTTGCGGTAAGTTTAGTGCTGAGCGAGCAAAAGAACCGCTTATCGGTTTGAATACACTAGTATCCAGTGGATTGGGGATGACTCTCACATCCCACCCACCCATCATTTTGCTTTTCCTAGCACACTCCGCTAACCAGCGACTAGGACAAACAACATACATATTATTATTCCAAGCTTTCCTTTTTCGCTTCCAGACCCACATATCAATATCTAGGCCCGAATGGCCAGCTAACCGATTACTGGGCGTATAACCAAATTTCTGCCTTGAATCAAGGCTATAATGCTCTGCGCCACAAAAAGCCCACATATCATGTAATGTCCACACTACTGGTTTTTTGATTTTACCTATATCCTCTATAGACATCGCCTCACCAGCAATCCAATGTAAATTAATCACTGCAGCATCACTGTAATTGAGAATCTTAGCCCAGCGAGAAGGTAGAATATTAACTGAGTGTAAATTAACATTGGACGTCGATTGAAGTCGTGAGCAAAGATTACCAATCGGATATCGAGCTAAATTAACAGCTTTCCCAATATTACTTAGCGCACTTTGAATTAGGTGACAGCCTGACTTCTTTACGCGTACCAACATGCTACTTTCCACATCAGCAGCTAACAAACTTTTGTGTAATCGATATGCCGCACGAGCAGCGCCACCAGAAAGGTCACTATGACTAACAAGTTTTATTTTCATGTATCAATAAGTTTTCTTCATAACAACAGTAATAGAATGCCCGAGCTTGCCTTCACTTTTAATTGGCAACACTCGTGCTAAAACTGCACATAGAAGAGAAATTAAACGCCATCGCAAGGACAAATCAATCTGACAGCGATGCATTCCAATTAATTCGCGTAATTTTGAACGTAGTTTTGTAGCGCGCCACCACACTAAATGATAGGGTGCAATTGGATCTTCAAACACATCTTGAATTGTATAACCATTCTGTCTTGCCCATATTTCAAACGTTGTTTTTGTCCAGCGAGTAACATGATGAGGAGGAAGGTTCAGACAATTATTTATGGCATCGCCCAAAAAAGAATCCTCATTAGGAACCGAAATCACTAACAGTCCATCACTAGCTAAAGCCCCAGAACAAGCCTTAAGAAATCCCTTGGGATTAGAAACATGCTCCAGCACTTGAAACGCAACCACAGCGTCTGCATTACCAGGAGACTCACTTACAAAGTCTTCTATCATCTGTTTGCGAACATCAAGCCCTGCACATTTCGCTTTATTGATTGCCGAGTCATTGAACTCTAGCCCTATATACCGAGTTGAGGTAGAAAGTAGGTGTGCAAAATGCCCTGAGCCACACCCAACTTCTACAACAAATTTTCTATCAACAATTGCTTGAGCAGAAAATTCAAATTCTACTTTATTTTTTTGATAATACCACTCATATTTTTGAAGTTCCTCATAGAACTTCCCATCCCCCATTAAAGCAGGAGAAAACCACTTAAGGTTGCAATTCGTACACTCTAAAAGAGTTAAATACTCAGGAAGTTTCAAGTATTTCACGCCCATCTTATTATACAAACAGGAAAGCTCTTCCCCTTTAATATTATCTAGAGTTACCGAATCCGATGCTCCGCAAAGAATACAACTATGCAACTTTTCCATATCAGCTCTACATTAAATACACACTAAAATTTTAAACGTCCAAGCCCAATATACACAGTTCATGAAATACTAATTTTCTTAATAATCCTACCAAATATAGCATACGCCTTACTAAGGGCGCGCCTATGAAATGCAGATGAACGGATGTAGTACTTTTTCAATCGTTCTACAGCCAATTCATTCTCAATAATAATATCTGTCCACTCTGTGATCGACTGGTCAGCCAGCGTTACCTCGAAAGTATTATTAAGACCACAGTTAGTTCCAGTACCATCATGGCCTATATTTTTCACATATGATACGGCCGGATGTAGACACAAGCCTTTATGTAAAAAAACAGATGCGTACCAAAAAATCGCCCATGTATTTATAATTCCTTTACTATTTTTTTCTATATACGCCCAGAAATCATTTATACCATCCAGATTAAACTCCTCCCTCATTCTTGGCGTGAAGGACCTTTCCAACTTTGGGATATCACGTTCAAAATGCTGCCATGCTCTTTGCCATGTTGCCCATCCCCAGCAAGTCGTAGCCCTATAAAAAAACGTCTCAGGTAAACCATTACTTTCAATTGGGAAAACATAACCAGAAATATGCATAACACGAGAGTCGTTCTCATACCTGTTTAATGCATCATTCATATAACGTAGGAAATAAGGAGACAAGACAAGGTCATCTTCCAAAACAATTACACGCCCATATTGATGGCAAATTAATGTCACACCATCTTCAATCGATTTTGCTAGCCCATAGTTAGTTTCACGGTCAATAAAAGTCACACATTTGAAACCTTTTACTGACCTAATGTATTGCCGAACGCTAATGATGGCATCGAGATCATCAGGCACTTTAGCCGCATCTGAAAAAAAAAACACCTCGGTTTGATCTGCACCTTTATTTTCCAAAAGGCTTTCCACAGTCAATTTAATATGATCTAAGCGATTGTATGTAAAAATAGCAACTGGTGAAAAATCAGTTCTCATTTCTTCATACTCCGATTTAACAGGGCACGCTCAACTACCCATCGATGTGTTTCAATCTTTGTATTATGAATCAACATCAGAGTTTTTAGTGACTGGTTAGTTTTCCCTGTAGAAAAAAAATTTTTAATCAAACTCTTGGTAAATCTATATAAACTACTAAGACTTAATTTCAAGCCAAAACCATTTAGAGAGAACTCATAATATTTAGAATAGTATAATTCCCAATATTGTTCGCAAACCTCATCTATCTTGACTCGATACTCGTTACAATTTTCCAAAATAAATGTCGCGCGATCAAACTGAACTCGAGCATTATCAGACATATCAATCAAAACACTTCCCTCTTCAATTTTAAGAGGAATAAATGTAGTACGTACCCCTAGATCAGAAACATCAACTTCAACCCCCCCCCCTTGTATTCCATAACTATTAGTCATTCTATCCATGAAAAAATTTCCAATGCTATAATAAATATCCTTACCATTGTATAATTCATGCCCTTGAATCACATGAGGGTGATGTCCAATAACCAGATCAGCACCTAAATCAATAAGTTCTCGATAACACATCCTCCATTCAGGCAGAGGGATTTCAACCATCTCAAGACCTGCATGAACCTGAACAATAACGTAATCAGCTTCCTCTCGAGCAGTTTGCACTGCCTTTCTTGCTAGTGGATGCCCTACCCATGCGTAGCCACCACCAACATTATCATTATAGTTTTCATCGGTATATGCCCCAAATTGAGCTTCTGAAAATGCCAACATAGCAACACTTATCCCTCTAATATCGATAATTTGACTGCTATATGCTTCATCTAGTGTATTACCAGCACCTATAACTTGAAAATCATCCAAAATATTTAGCGTATGCTTAATTCCGGAAGAACCATAATCCATAATATGGTTATTTGCTAGGCACACAAAATTGACTCCCCATGATTTCAGTAGCGATGCAACTAGTGCGTTCTGACTAAGTGCCGGCCCCACCTTTGGAAAAGGCTCTGCATTACAACGTATTGGACCTTCAAAGTTCACCGATACGACATCACTCGTACGCATCATATTTAAAAGTTCAGATGATAAGTTAGGCCCTCCCCCCCCTTCTATGCAAAAATCTCCAAGAAAAAGTAATTTAGCGCTCATTATGCATCACGACGGGATTTTATTAATACTTCTTCAATTGGCTTAAGCACCAAATAAGCAAAATATGCTTTAAGTGTTGACTCTGTAATACCAAGTCGACGCATCAGACCTCCAACGTTTCTAATACCCATAATATGCCGAAGAAAACGTACGCTAATTCTGTTGGCATCAATATTTGCATTAATCCAGTTCAAGTATCGGACATCAAACAATTCACGAAGAAGCGAAACATCCAAGCAAACAAGAGGCACTTGCTTCATGGCTTCGAAATTCAAGTCATTTCTACGGCTTTGACTTTTCATTTTCACTTCCACATCAAGTTCATGTTTTCGAATGAAATCATATTGCCAAACTCGATTTCTCCATCTTTTCGGTTCAACTGTTAACATACGTAGCGCTACTTCTTTATCTAAAAATGGGCTATATGATGAGAATCCCAGTTTGTTTGGTACATTATGTAAATAAGAAAGTAAAAGCATTTTGGAACGAACAAGATACAAAACTCTATAGCGCTCACTTTTTAATAACTCTTTCTGAGCGAGAAATTCAGCTTCACGATTTTCATGCTTAGTAGGTATCAAACAAAAACCGGAATCAGCGGCCATACCATGGCTATACCCTAAACTAACAAGATCATCCGGGCACATCGGAGCTTCCGTTTTAGGTGAACCAGCCCATGCATCGCCAACTATACCGCTAAGCATTGGCATTTTTCCGTATAATTCTCGAATGCTAGAATAAAACTCCCAATGATACATCCCATGAGCATGTGTAGAAATACCATACAACTCATCCCATTCTGGTAAATAACGATGGTAATTACCTAGTGTAATCTGAGTCCAATGCACTCCAAGTTTAGTTGCAACTGCTTGTCCATAAACTACTTCAAATGACTTACCTTGATCCCGACTGATCCCATAAGTGCAAGCGGTCACCTTGTTTTTTGATGGGTAAAAATAATTCAGCAGCCTAGAATCAAGACCACCGCTTGTTGGAATCAACACTCTATCTCTAACGTCTTTTTCACTCCAAGTCACAACAGAATTATGCAATATTTCCCATGCTTCAGATTCAGCGGTAGTTTTTGAAAGCCAATCAATCGCTGAGTCATCTTCATTACGGACAAATAGCCCACCAGCCTCATCTCGCCATAACGTCTCATTCGACCTGAGGTAATGAACATTTTTCACAGGGGTTTGCCCAAAAGCAGAATAACCAAAATCAAGGTAATCATTTAACCCATTAGGATCAAATTCAACATCAGAATAATCTATAACCTCATGTATCGAATTACTTACTTTATTAGTATGCGTATTATAAAAAACCTGCTCGAAGCCTAGCCAACCAGAAGACGCCACAGCAACTCGCTTACCATCAGGCACTTTGTTAGTTGAAGACATATAATATTAGCTCTTGTAACGACTACGAACCCATTCTAAAGCAAAACATTTCCATATCGCTTCAGTGTCAGTCCAGGTAATAGTATTTTTAGCTAAAGCATGCACAGCTTTGGCCTTTAAATCCACATAACGACTATCATGAAATTTTCCAACTACACTATTGAGATATTTTATATTTTTAGGATTATTAAACAGTTTGGGTAGATCAGATGCAAAACCCATCTTTGCTTGGTCTTTATAGATAAAATCAAGCCCCCTTCGTTTAAGCAGTCGCCTTAGTATAGACTTACTGCCAATTGCAGAAACTTTCTGTTCAATGGGCAACCTCCTATTTAACTCAACAATTCTATAATCCATAAAAGGAGCTCGAGATTCCAAAGACTGGCTCATCGTTAATCGATCAAAAGCCCTTAAAACAATAGGTAATATTTTATAATGAAATGCATCGTCTAACATAAATTCAAGACCATTAGCTTGCCGTCCTAACACTCGAGCTACCATCAATAAAAATTTCAATATGTGTTTTATCCCACTTGCTCGCTGATTTAGTGCTGGATTCTCTGTAGCGCGAGCTACAGAATAAACATCAAATGCTTTACAAAAATTACCAGCCTTAATGTAATCATTACAAGCAGCATGAACCATATAAGGGTATCCACCAAGCTGCTCATCGGCACCATGCCCCTCTATCACAACAGTAAACCCACTGTCCTTAATAGCCTTGTATGTTTTCAAATAACCAATAGCAGAAGGATTCCAGATGGGAAACTCTAAGATGTCTAGTGCAGACATTATCTCATGGAAATCTTCATTTTCCGATGCATGTATACCACAAAAGGTATCGCCATACCTTCCTACCAGTTTCCCTACTTTTTCTGATTCATCAGTCTCAGCTCCAGGATGCATAAAAGTAAAGGGTTTAATTGCTGATGAAAAATTTTCTTTTGCAAGCGTATAAATTACACTCGAATCTAACCCTCCACTTAATGTTATACAAACAGGCACATCAGATCGCAGCCGCATTCTAATTGAATCAGAAAGGATATCCTCGTAGTAATCGATGAGGGTATTTTCATCTTTAAAACAAGCCTCATCAACTGAAAAATCAGCTCCATGGTACCAGCGTACAAGTTTCACATTTCCTTGAGAATCAACCTCGAGATAATTTCCAGGTGGAACCTGATAGATTCCTTTTAAAAAAGTTTTTTCATCAAAATCGGTTGCAGTATCATTAACAAATGCATCAATGACCTGAGACTCAAATTCTTCCGAATGAGCAATACCAACAAGAGGTTTTATTTCTGATGAAAAATATACATTACGCCCTTGCCTAGTCCAGTGCAAAGGCTTCACACCATAACGGTCTCTACACAATATTAGTTTATTACGTGTAGAATCAAACCATGAAAATGCAAACATTCCATTCAGTTCATTAAGTATAGATACTCCATACTTATTTAAACAACGAAGCAAAACCTCCGTATCAGAGTGCGTCAATAACGGCTCATGAGATAGGTGAGTAGCAGATAATTCCAAATAGTTATAGATTTCCCCATTAAAAGCTAAAACATTCTCATTCAGAGACATAGGCTGATTAGCCTCTGATGTCCTATCTATAATAGACAATCGCTGGTGCCCAAGAGTCCAAGTTGAAACACTGGTAACTGACTCATAATCGGGTCCCCTATGCCGCATAACATCAACGAACCTAGCGATAAGAGGAGGAGATACTATGGTATTAAAACCAAATATTGAACACAAAAAAATCACCCCAACAAAAAATTTCTAAATTGTTTTTCTAAGAAAAATACAGAATTAAATGATTTCGCATAAGGAATATACCCACGCTCCTCCATGTATTCACACATAGGGGTAGAAATGAGACTGTGTAAATCCCTGCCATGTAGCTCTATCACCACTACTTTAGGTCTATATTTCACCCAATCATTTGAAGAAACCACATCCATATCACGCCCTTCGGCGTCAATAGAAAGAAAGTCTATCTCTTGATTTGGTGATAGATGCTTGTTAAATATATCGCTCAAAGGGAAAGCATCTACAAGTATTTCACTTAAGACATTATATCCAGGATTTGTTTTTTGAGCGGTGCCTCTATCAGGCCAAAACCCATTTAATGCGGCATCATCAAATACAAAAAAAGGAACTTTTTCCTTAGTACGCAGAACACCTACTTCTAGATTTATATCGCGTGAGCGAGTTTTTCTAAATGCTTCCATTGAACCAGGCATAGCATCAATATTTAAACCACTCCACCCTCTTCTATAAAAAAAGCAAGTATTAGAGAACCTATATGGATGATGCGCCCCCACATCAACATAGAAACCTATTTTCTGCTTTTCAAAAAACCTGGCTAAAATTAAATCCTCACCTTCTTGAGAGTACGATCTCTTGCCTAGTCGAAATAACAGCGCATTTATTACTCTTTCTAATGGCGCATACAGTGGCCCTAAGCTATATTTTACAATTTTTTTTATATTATTTTTCATCTAAAAAATGAGCGCAATTGAAGTATAAAAACAGGACGTGTTTTAACTAAAACGGCATTAAATAGTACAGCAGAGACAGCGTAACTGATAATTGTAGCAAATGCAGCACCCGTCACACCATACTCAGGTATTAATACTAAGTTCAGTGCGACATTTACTGATGCACCCAGAATTGTTTGGTACATACTTAAATGAAGTAGTTTTGCATTTGTAAACCAAGGCCCTGCCGCTACACCAAGACAAACAAAAATCCCAGCCCAAGCATGAATAACCAGCACATCAGCCGCAAGCTTATATTCCTCACCATATAGAGCTATTATCAAAGGCGATGCTATGATAGTAAGCACCAACGCAGCCAATATAGATAACCACGTCAACAATCTCATAACCCTTAAAAGATTATATTCATAGTCATTCCCTGACGCGTTTAGGTGTAACTTTGTCAGAATCGGTGCAACTGATGCAATGATAGCTACAGGCACAAAATACCATGCTTCTGAAATTCTAGTCGCAGCAGAATAAACCCCAACTGCTTCATCCCCTAAAATTTGACCAAGCATAATTTGGTCAACACGCATATAGATCATAACTGAAAGCCCTGAAATAATAAGCGGCCAGCACTCTTTAAGCATATGCCAGCAAGTAGAGCGAAACAAATAGCGGCGCTTAACAAAAACACCATCCATTCGAGAATACGCCATAACAATGACACCGCTTACAGCCGCCTCTAAACTAAAGGCAATTACAAATGCTAATACACTTCCTTCATAGAAAATTATTGCCACCTTAATAAGTGAAAAAACTATAAAGACAAGGTTTCGAATAATGACAATTGGCTTAAAATTAATAACCGATTGATAGCGAAAATCTATTACCTCAGTTGCCTGAGGTAATAATGCTAGCGCAAATACAACTACTAACAGCCAAGCCTCTTGGTCATTTGGCCGAAACCAAGATATTGATACTGCCACCAATATTATAGCAATCATTGCCCCTGCAATTCTCAGAGCCAGTGCAGCAGCAAGTATCTCATTTTTTTTATGGTGCGAAGCTACCAAATCACGCACCACTATACTTTGCAACCCTAAAGTAGAAAGTGCTGTGAAGAGAGCAACATAAGCTTGAACGTAATTAAACAACCCAAAACCCGTTGGCCCAAGATGGCGTGCAATCAAAATAGTTACAAAAAGACCAACTAGTAAACGTACAACTTTATCAGCGATCATCCAACTAGTATTGCCAAGCACACGCTGATATAACTGACGTCCCTTCAGTTGATTGCCAATCCATGCTGGTAACAAAGACAGCCAAGCAGGATCTTTGTTGGGTAATGACATTAGTCTAATGCCATAGCTTTACAACATGCCTCTTCTTTTCGAAAATAGATTGTAGAGCTATTCTAGGGCGCTCAATATGAAAGTAAATTCTTGTATACAACTTTGATTGGCTCAACATAAGCTCTCTCATCAGAAACAAACACTCTATTTCACCTGCACTGCAGATTGCCGTCATAGACCAAACTAGCCATCAATCATGTTTTTCACAACATCTCTCATCTTATAATTAGCCTTCCAACCTAACACATCTAGCGCCTTCTGCGGGTTTGCATTACTCTCAGCCAAATCTGTCGGTCTAAATAGATCAGGATCAATCTCAACATGATTTCGCCAATCTAACCCAACGCATGAAAATGCAGCCTCTACAAAGTCTTGCAATGAATCACTCTTTCCAGTTGCAATCACAAAATCATCGGGATTATCCTGTTGAAGCATCAACCACATTGCCTCAACATACTCAGGCGCCCATCCCCAGTCACGTTTGATGTCCATATTACCCAGCCGGATCTTTCCCTCGCCTGTTTCAGCAATCCTACAGACTGATGAGATTATTTTTTTAGTCACAAACCGCTCGGGTCTCAGAGGCGATTCATGATTAAACAAGATCCCTGAACAGGCAAACAGATCGTACGCCTCTCGATAATTCGCCACTTCCCAAAAAGCAGCTGCCTTAGCAACAGCATAAGGGCTTCTCGGATGAAAAGGTGTATTTTCGTCGGCAGCCTTGTCACCAACATCTCCAAAGCATTCACTTGAGCCAGCGTTATATAGCTTTATCAATTTGCCAGTAAGGCGAATCGCCTCCAGTAAATTCAATGTACCAACACTTATACTCTCCAGTGTCTCTACGGGCTGCTGAAACGAAA
>Ga0316207_10003143_pt1 | contig 15811 bp, 16 predicted proteins | sample 6weekpyrite_MG_FD_204943 | JGI IMG/M metagenome (GOLD analysis project Ga0316207, IMG submission 204943) | Microbial mat bacterial communities from mineral coupon in-situ incubated in ocean water Damariscotta River, Maine, United States -... | ecosystem: Environmental > Aquatic > Marine >... | reverse complement strand
TAGGCCTATACATATTTGTGTACTGGTTATAATTATAAAAAAGTCGTAAGTCTTTTAATATTTGACTTACGACTTTTTTTTATAATCCGTGTGGCTGAATTAACCCCAAAGCCTGTCCAATTAAAAGTAATATAAATATTCCAACTGAAAGCCCTATTCTCCAGGTTAAAGACTTAATTAATTTATCAGAATTCCCTTTATTCTTCACGAGATGATATAGTGCTGAACCTAGACTAACTAAAACTATAATTAGTAATATAATAATAAAAATTTTAAAAATCACTCTATTAACCTCATATTTAAAGTGTAAATTTCTTACAAATCCATATCGGTATGCAAATAAAACAATATCAATTTAAAGCTACGCTTATACCTAGTCTGGTGACACTAGCCCTGCTTTATATAATGATATCACTTGGCTTTTGGCAAATTGATCGTGCAGATTATAAAGCCAATGTGCAGGCATTAATAGAGAGCAAGCAAGGTACGGCAACTATTTCTTTAGATTCTATTGCTAGTGAAGAAGAAAACTGGTTATACCAGCCTGTGTATGCTTCAGGTGAATATGATTTACAGCACCAGATATTTCTGGATAATCAGGTAAATAATATGGTTGCGGGTTACAGTGTTTTTACCCCGTTAAAGCTTTCGGATAATACGGCGATTTTAGTCAATAGAGGCTGGTTACCCGTGGGTGAAAGTCGCTCTACTTTACCGGATATAAATGTAACACATAAAACCTTGCGTATAGACGGTTTACTATCTCATGCACCATCAAAAACACTAGTGCTATCGGATAATGCTAATAGCTACACAAAATGGCCGGTTGTATTGCAGTATGTGGATATTTTAGAAATAGAAAAACAGTTAGATTATAAATTGAGGCCCATGATTATTATTATGGACCAGAAGACGCAGACTAATTTGCAGCCCTTACCAATAAAAATAAATATGCGAAGTGAGAAACATACAGCATATGCATTTCAATGGTTTGGTCTTTCATTAACGTTGTTTATCATATACATTGTGGTAAATACAAAAAATACTAATAAAGATTAAGGTTATACATGACAAATGAAGTGACAGATCAGCCTCAGGAAAAACGCAGTAATATGGCCTTATGGGTGCTTACTGCATCTTTTTTTATACCAGCAATTTTAGCGGTTATGTTTTTTTATTTTGGGGATAGACCGTCCATTAAAAGTAATGGAGAGTTAATTATTCCCATTGTTGATATACATACACTAGGTATCACGGGTAAAGATGGAGTGGAGCTATCCGAGGAAGAGCTTACTCCCCATTGGAGAATGTTGTATTTTGTTGGTTCTAGTTGTGATGCAAACTGTCAAACCAGTTTGTATAATATGCGACAGTTAAATATTGGTATTGGTAAATATCAGGACCGAGTCAATCATGGTATTGTTCATTTAGCAGAACCGGATGAAGCATTTGTAAGTCTGATAGAAAAAGAGCATCAGGCTGCGGGACGAATTTATACGACTCCTGATCAAATTAAAGCCATTAGTAAACTGGAAGCAAACCCACAGCAGTTGCAGTCAATATATCTGGTAGATCCCCTCGGAAATATCATGATGCATTTTCCAAAAGATCTTAAGCCAAAATTAATAAATAAAGATATGACTAAATTATTAAAAGTATCTCGTTTACGTTAATAGTAAAACTATCGCTAATTATGTTATGTGCTGCGGCCTTATTTCATTTATGACTAAGGGGCAGCATAATGCATAACAAGTTGCACGACACCTACTACACTCAAAATAAATACGATCACAAATATAATGCCAGCAGCAATAAATGTAGATGGCTTACCCTGCTCAAAATCTCTTTCTCTATTGGCTTTTGTTTGGATTCCGCTTGCTGCAAAAATCGTGCTTTTTAGTACATTCAAAAAACCGGTTCCTTTACGGGCATTTTTGTCTTGATCGTTCACAATCACCTCACGTAAAAATTAGTTTATTTCAATAAATACAGTTAATTGATAATACACTGACAATTAGTTATTTGTATATTTATTAGGTGTTTTTCTGTTATTTATCATTAATTTAACTATTTACAATATATTGCTTCACATAATGTAATTACATGTGATATATAAGTAATTAGATTAATTTAAATAGTCTAGATAAGTCATATTTGTAACTAAAATGATATTAGAAAAGCTAATAATTTACAGAATAAGTTCTATACTTATATTTATGTAACTTATTGCTTAAATAAGTAAATATTTCAAATAATTATGGGGTATTAATAAATGCTGTTTAAACACTTTTGCCATGTCTATAAGCCTAAAGAATGTTTACGTGATGCTGATCGTGAACCCGCAAAAATTACGGATATTCTGCTTCATGTAGCCGTTTTATCATTAATACCGACTATTTGTGCATACATAGCTACTGTTCATATTGGTTGGGATCTTGGGATAGGTACCCTTTTCGTTATGACACCAGATAAGGCGATCATTGCTGCGTTAGCTGCTTTTATGTGTCTTAATATTGGTGTATATGCGCTTGGTTATGCAATCTGCTGGTTTGCAAAAACGTTTGACCTGAAACCCAACCCATTGCATTGCACTGAGTTAGCGGTATTCTCTTCATTGCCCCTGTTTCTCCTGGGTTTTGTAGCATTGTATCCCGTGTTGTATATAAATGTGATGGTAGGGATTGTGGCTATGGCTGCAGCTGTTTACCTGTTATATACGGGTATACCTATATTTATGCATATTCCTGAAGAAGAAGGTTTTGTGTATTCAACCTGGGTTATTACTATTGGGCTGGTAATGCTTGTGGTATTCCTTGGTGCTGCGATTTTCTTTATATCTGCCACATCAGCTTAAAACTCACAGAGTCTTTAAATAAGTAACTAAAAAACCCGCTCACGCGGGTTTTTTAGTTACTGCATTAAAATATACCGTTTATCCAATACATAAAATCCAGCGTATTGTATGTCTATACTCATTATTGAACATGGTTTTCTAGAGTACCTACTTACTTCTAACAGGAGAGCCCAAATGAGAAAAAGACTTTATTTTTTACTCCCTAATCTGGGAGAAGCTTCTAAAACAGTTGATGAACTTTTACTTGCACGTATTGATGAGCAACATATTCATGTTATGGCAAAAGATGGTGTAGATTTAGGAAATCTACCTGAAGCCAGTATATTTCAGAAAAGTGATATTGTTCATGGTGTAGAAACAGGTATGGTAATAGGAGGTATATCAGGTCTTGTCGGTGGTATTATTGCTATAACAGCACTTCAGGTTGGTTCTGTAATGGGGTTAATTGTATTAGGTTGTACCCTGTTTGGTGCAGGTTTTGGTATCTGGACCTCAGGTATGATTGGCTCGAGTACAAAAAACACCAGGTTAAAAGAATTTGAGCAATCTATGGAGGAAGGCAAAATTCTTTTAATGGCAGATGTGCCATTAGAAAAGGTGGAAGAAGTAAATCACAAGATGGAAGCCCATAAACAAACCATTATGGGTGGCTCAGACCCGAGTATGCCTGCATTTCCTTAACTTTTAGTGATTACGCAGGAATTACGCAGGGTGGTAAAACTTATTTGCCACCCTGCTTTTACAATTTGAATTTGTTACATAAACATTCTTAAAACTATTCTTGCGTAATGATCGATTAATAAGAAACCAAATAAGGCACTTAAGTAAAATATTGAGTAGCCAAATGTTTTCATTGAATGCTCATCACTTTCACCGGTGTTATAAAGTTTAACCGCGTGATAAAGAAAACCCAGTCCTAAAGCAACAGCGCCAGCAAAATAAATAAGTCCCGTCATTTGAATAACAAACGGCATCATCGTTACAGACAATAACATTAGTGTGTAAAGCACAATGTGTAACTTGGTAAAAGTAACACCATGGGTAACAGGCAGCATAGGTAAACCTGCACGGGCGTATTCATCTTTACGTTTTATGGCAAGTGCCCAGAAATGTGGTGGCGTCCATACAAATATAATTAAAAATAATAACAGTGCTTCTCCGTTTACTTCTCCAGTCATTGCAGCCCATCCTAGTAACGGTGGAGCTGCACCAGCTGCACCACCCAGGACAATGTTCTGAGGTGTAGAGCGTTTAAGAAACATAGTATAAATCACCGCATAGCCGACAAGTGAAGTGAGGGTTAATAATGTGGTTAAAACATTTGTCCACACTAATAAAATAACCATTGCTATTACAGCTAAAGAGAGTGCAAATGTTAAAGCCTGGCGTGAAGTTAATTCTCCTTGTGGTAAAGGACGGTTACTTGTGCGTTCCATTACTACATCAATGCGTTGATCAACCCAGTGATTTAAAGCTGCTCCTGAAGCGGATGCTAGGCCTATACCTAAACAGGCGGCTATAAATGTATCTAGAGGTAATGCACCAGGCGTGGAAAGTAACATGCCAACGATCGCAGTGAACACAATTAAATATACAACTTTGGGTTTACATAAGTTGTAGTAATTGCGCCAGCTTAAGCTGGGTGCTTTTAGAGTAGCTTCATTCATGACAGAACCTTATTTGAATCATTTTGGGAGGTAATAGCTAAACCGGGGTTAAGGCTATAATTTATTAATAATAAAGATAGAAGTAATGCGGCTGCAATTGCGTTGTGAGCAACGGCTATGGGTATTGGTAATACAAGTATAACGTTTGCAATGCCTAAGCAAACTTGCGTTGTTAATAAAAATAAAAGCAAAACTGACTGTTTACGTAAAACATCACTGTTACTTTTAAATAACATTAATAGTGCTAATAAACTTAATACGATAGTAGTAACTAAAGCACCAATTCGATGCAGATAGTGAACGGTGACACCTGCTTCTAGTGATAATGAACCGCCTTCATAGTTAACAGTTGGATCTTTAAAAAAGACAAACGCATCTCTAAAATTGGTTTCAGGTATCCACTCCCCCTGGCAGGTTGGAAAATCGGGACAATATAAAGCGACATAGTTTGTGCTAGTCCAGCCACCAAGGAAAATCTGTATAGCGAGGACTAAAACAGCTATTTTTGCTAGAGGTTTTATTAGCTGGTTACTATCAGGCAGTTTTGCTTTTTCTAACCATTTGTTTTTTGTCCAGGGCTGGCAGTGTTTAATAAAGACCCAGAATAACAGGCTTAAAGTCAGTAATCCGGTCAGTAAGTGTAATGTGACGATGGTTGGGCGGACTAATTGAGTGACGGTCCACATTCCGAGCAAACCCTGAAAAATAACTAGAAAGACCAGTAATAGTGGTAATTTAAACTGTTGATTAGGTTCGTTTCGATGACGCCAGGCTAATACAGCCATAATCAGGATTAAAAACCCAAGAGCACTGGCAAAATACCGGTGAATCATTTCTTTCCAGGCTTTGCCGGGATGAACTTCAAGGTGTGGGTATAGGTTAATCGCCTGAGTGATTTCATGGGCCTCATCAGGAGCCCCTATCTGTCCAAAACAGCCTGGCCAGTCAGGACAACCTAAGCCTGCATCAGAGAGCCGTACGTAAGCGCCTAAGACGATTACAAAGAATGCAAGGCAGCATGAAGCAAGACTTATTCGTAAAAACCATTTGTTGTTCAAAAAACACCCGAAATTTCATTTAATTTTTGACAAAATCGATGCTATAGCAAGTATTGAATTGATGCAATTCAATAATACTTTGGACAAGATAAGTATATGTTTTTTATAGTTTTACTATATTATAATATGGTTAATATTGGGGTAGTAATTAAAAATACTATTAATTGGCGATTTTGTTATAAAAGGTCAAATTAACATAAATTATCAAATTTCAGCTCTAACGTCTTTAACTGGTTGTAGAGGAAATACGTTTACAGGAAGTCGGTTGATGATCTCTAGTAACAGTAACAGGCTTAAAATCACTGTTCTTAGCTTATCTGCAGCAAACTTTGAGCGGGAGTCTGGTGATGAAGGTTTCTTGGCTGCAGTACCATATGTATTTTGATTTACTTTTGAGATGAATATCTATAAATTGATGAGCGCTAAAGCAACTGATATATTTTTATAAAACATTTGATAAAGAAATAAACATGAAAAAATCACATATTCTAATTTTATTTGTAGCGGCTGTACTCGCGGCATCTACCGGTATCTGGATGGGCAAAAATACATCTGATGAAAATACAGTTAGTATAAAGCCGGATGTTATTCAGGGTGCTATTTATCCTAAAGCCAAATTTATTAAAGAATTTAAATTAACTAATCATCGATCAGAAGTGGTTACTAAACAGAATTTTCTAAATCAATGGAGTTTAGTTTTTGTAGGTTATACACACTGCCCTGATATTTGTCCAACGACTATGACAGTAATGAATCAAGTCAGTGAATTCATGAAGAAACAACATATGCAACCTCCATCAATAGTGTTTTTATCAATTGATCCGGAACGTGATACAACTGATATATTAAACTCTTATGTTGCATACTTTAATAAAGATTTTACTGGTTTGACTGGTGCGCTATCAGAAGTCGAGCAATTAAGTCAGCAATTAAACGCTGTATTTCGAAAAGCCCCTGGGCTTAGTGGTGAAATTACAGATAAAGATTATTTAATGGATCATAGTTCTGCATTAATGCTAATTAATCCTGATGGTAATTTACAGTCTATACTGACTGCGCCACATACACCGGCTAATATAATTGAGAGTATTATAAAAAGTCAGACTTATTATCAGGCGCTTGCTAATAACTAAAAAAGGATAAACTAATTGTTTATCCTTTTTTATAGTATGTCTGATTAACAGGTCGCCCAGATTATTTCACTAGGTTATTTCACTAGATTATTTCAATAGGTTAATTCACCCGGTTAATAATTCATAAAGTCATACCTAAACTTTAAACTGGTTAACGAGTTGTTGCAGCTGCGTGGCCAGGTTGGCTAATTCTTCGCTTGCTGTTGATGTTTGACTTGCACCGTCGGCAGTTCTATCAACGATACTACTAATGGTCAGTATGTTTTTATTTATCTCTTCTGCAACTGCACTTTGTTGTTCTGCAGCAGTTGCAATCTGAGTATTCATATCATTAATTAGAGAAACAGAATTTGTAATAGTCTCAAGAGAGCTGGCTGCAGTTGCTGCCTGGGTTACGCTATCTTCAGCTTTTGTTCTACTGTCATCCATTACTTTAACAGCGGATTGAGCTCCAACCTGTAATTTTTCTATCATCTCCTGAATTTCCTGAGTGGATTGCTGAGTTCTGCTTGCTAAAGTTCGAACCTCATCAGCAACAACAGCAAAACCTCGTCCTTGTTCGCCAGCACGAGCCGCTTCAATTGCAGCATTCAGTGCTAACAGATTTGTTTGTTCTGCAATACCCTTAATTACGTCAAGTACAGTACCGATATTTTCGCTATCCTTCTCAAGTTGTCCAATAACACTTGCTGCAGAGTTTACATCTGAAGACAGGTTTTCAATGGCGCTCATAGTATCAACAACGACTTTCTTTCCTTCAGCTGCTGCATCATCTGCACTACTGGCGGCAGCTGCTGCCTCAGTAGCATTTCGTGCAACTTCCTGAACTGTTGCAGCCATTTCATTCATGGCTGTAACAACCTGGCTAGTTTCAGATTGCTGTTCTAAGGTGCTTCGATTAGTTTCAATCATAATCGCCGACATTTCTTCTGCAGCCGAGGCTAACTGAGTCGTTGATCCATAAACCTGGCTTACCATGGCTCTCACTTTTTCAGCGAAACTATTAAAGGCCCCCGACAGGCGACTAATTTCATTGTCGCCTTCAGCATCCAGACGTCGAGTAAGGTCACCACCTCCTTCAGCAATTTCATTCATTGCTTCAACCGCCTGGCATAGAGGTCCGCCTATTAACCGTGCAATGAAACCAGCAATCATTAATCCAATGATTAAGGCACCAACACCAATGATCAAAGCTGTATTTCTAGCATTATCAATCGCATCTACATAATGGCTACGATCCATACCTATTTCTAATACACCAACAGCCTTACCATTAAAATCATTAATTCTATGAGCATAGACAGCATAAGGTAAATCGCTGTACTCACGTTTAATGGTGACTGGGTTACTTAAAGCAGAGGTTAATTCATTGGTGTTTAAAAAAGGTTCGCCTGATAATGTGGAACCAAACTTTTTGAAACTACCATCTTTAGTTGTATATAAAGAAATATCAACATCAAATTTTTCTTTAAACTTTTCGAAAAATGGTTGCCCAAATGACATACCAAATTCAACAGATCCAATATGTTGCCCGGCTGAATAAACTGGTGATATACCCCGTATACCTAATCCTGCAACACCTTTTTCCAGTCCAACAATATTCTTTTTTAAGGAGTTAGTTGCAACAACTGTTTTACGAAATGAAGATAAGTCATCACCAAATTTTGCTGGTTTATGTAAGCGTAGAAATGATGTGGCTGGTGGGGTGTGATACTGGAACTGACGGGCATGAAAATCTTTTTTCATCACTTTAAATACGGGTACTAGAGCTTCGGCTAATTGCTCCCGTTCTCCATTTGCGACCATTGCGCTAAAGGTCTCAATATTAGCTACCATTGAAGCTAAGGCATTTGCTAGCTCGCCTTCTGTTTGAATCTCCACTTTAGCATTCTCAAATAACTCCTCTAGCTCTCTCCTTTCCGCTTCTTCGACTACCGAAGTTACCGTATTGATGACAAGAGGGATGTTAACCAGCGTTACTAGTAACAAAACAATGGTAAAACTGGCTGCAAGAAGGGTTCTTATATTGAATTTCTTTAACATGAAAAAAGATCCTGTATTGTAATTTTTGAATAATTCGTCTGTGTCAGATATCAACAGGCAGACTAATTACATTCTTTGTATATTAGTATAGAAGCCCAGATAATTTATGCCGCAGAAACTTTTAAATTTCTTGTAGAGTGACGAGGAAATATTAGAGATACGATGTGATGATTCTAGAGTTAGTTCTATAGAGGGGTATGGGGGAAAAGATCAGGATTAGAACCCGTCTTGTTAATTTAATATATTTTTTAAAAACAGTAAGTTACAGTGCTTTCTTGTTGTAAAGCTACTACTGAAGTCAAGTAGCCACTAGAGGTGGTGCTATGTGTGCGGATAATAATTCTTAGTTATTGATTGGATAACAATTGATGAGTTAATTATATTTTAAATATGCCTGGTTCTTAAAGCTTTTCAATAGGCGCTTGTATGCTTATTTATAATTTGCTTATTAACTTAATGTGTAGGCAAGTATATCAACAACTTGCTCAGGTGTTGTGCAAGTAGCTAGAGCGGCCGCATTTACCTCTTTAAGAGCATGGGTTAGTTCTTCATCATGTAGGGTTATAAGAGACTTTCCCAGCGCAGCTGCATAACCAGCATCAAAAGCAGCGTTCCACTGTTTATACTGGTTTCCAAAACGAACAACGACAACATCTGCATCTTCAATAGATTTGCGAATACGTATAGAGTTAATCTTTGCGGCTTTATGATCTTTCCAGAATGAATCAGTTTCAGGGCCAAGGATTTTTTCACCACAGTCATCACTTGCTTCATGGTTGGTTACAGGTGATTTGATTTCAATATCCAGACCTTTATCTTTAATTCCCTGAGTTATTTTCTCACGCCAGTCACTGTGTATTTCACCAGAAAGGTAAATCTTAAAGCTCATAAGAGTTCTCTATAGGTTTAATTAATTTAGTTTTTTAAATGACTTAATTAACATTAAGGGTGTAATCGTAATCACACCCTCTAGTTAATTATGAATTAAGGCAGGTCGTCTATTTCTTCCTCTTCTTTTACGTGCTCAAGGAAGTCATGTTTCTCAACTTTCATCAGAACAAGGCTGTTACTTGCCACATAAACAGATGAATAGGTACCAATAAATACACCTATTATAAGTGCAAACGCAAAACCGTGAATGACTTCACCGCCCAGAAAAAACAACGCAGTAAGTACCAGTAAGGTTGTTAACGATGTCATAATCGTTCGTGATAATGTGCCATTGATAGACATATTTAATATCTCAATTGCAGTTCCTTTACGTTGAGTGCGGAATGTTTCACGGATTCTGTCCAGAACAACAACAGTATCGTTCAATGAATAACCGATAACGGCTAACAGGGCAGCAAGTACTGATAAATCAAATGGCATCTGTATAATTGAGAAAACGCCTATGGTAATTATGACGTCATGTATTAATGCCATAATTGCACCAACAGCTGACTTCATCTGAAAGCGTAATCCCACATAAATCATTATGCAGAACAGCGCAATTAACATGGCAAGGCCACCCTGCTCTCTTAATTCTTCACCGACCTGTGGTCCGACAAATTCTATACGTCGCATTTCAACATTATCGCTTGAAGATCTTTTTAAAATATTTAGAACATCATCAGAAATTCGTGCGCTATTAACACCGTCTCGTGGAGCGATACGAACTAAAACATCTTTTGATGTACCAAAGTGCTGAATTAAAGCATCTGAATAATCACTATTTGATAATGCATTACGCACCGGTTCTAGTTCAATGGATTGTGAATAACCAACTTCAATTAAATAGCCGCCTGTGAAATCTATACCAAGATTTAAACCACGAGTGTAAATACTGGCAATAGAAACTAGAATTAGAATTAAAGAAAACCCAAGTGCAATATTTCGCTTACCCAGAAAATCTATGTTTGTTTTACCTGATAAAAAATGCATTCTGATTTCCTATATTGAAATATTTTTAAGGTTGCGTCCGCCATAAAACAGGTTAACCAATGCGCGGGTTCCCATTATTGCGGTAAACATAGATGTTAAAATTCCGATTGATAGCGTAATCGCAAAACCTTTAATTGGCCCGGTACCCAGACTAAATAAAACAATGGCTGCGATTAATGTGGTTACATTGGCATCAGCAATTGTACTGAATGCTTTCTCATAACCAGCATGAATACTTGCCTGTGCGGAATTGCCTAAACGTAATTCTTCGCGTATGCGCTCAAAGATAAGTACGTTTGCATCAACTGCCATACCCACGGTTAGTACAATACCGGCTATACCAGGTAAAGTTAATGTGGCCTGTAATAATGACAGGATTGCGGTTATTAATATTAAATTGGCAGTTAATGCAATATTTGCGATTAAACCAAAGGCGCGATAATAAACAACCATAAATACCAGAACCAGGCAGAAGCCAATCATTACTGAGTTTTTACCTTGTGCAATGTTATCTTTACCAAGGCTTGGGCCAACAGTACGCTCTTCTACAATTTCAACCGGCGCTTTTAAAGCACCAGCACGTAATAATAGTGCTAGGTCTTTTGCTTCAAATGACTCAAGACCCGTGATCTGAAACTGTTTACTAAACTGTCCCTGTATCGTCGCGATATTTATGACTTCTTCTTTGCGGGTTCGTTCTTTTACTTTTTTACCGTCAACCATTTTGGTGACAACTTTGTTTTCAATGAAAACAACGGCCATTGGTTTTTTAATATTTTTGCGGGTGGTTTCACCCATCTTTTTAGCACCTTTACCATCGAGACGAACACTTACTGCAGGAGAGCCAGATTGAGTATCGATTGTAGATGAAGCGCTGTTTATCTGGTCACCGGTAACAATTACTCGTCTTTTAAGTAAAACGGGGTCGCCATTGCGTTCATGATAAAGTTTTGCGTTAATGGGAATAGAGCCACCATTGCCAGCTTCCTGCCAGTCAAGTCTTGTGCCTTCTGTTAAACGAAATTCCAGTGTGGCTGTTGCACCAAGAATGTCTTTTGCTCGTGCAGTATCTTGAACACCGGGCAGTTGAACTACAATACGATTTTCACCTTGCTGTTGAATAACCGGTTCAGCTACACCAAGTTCATTAACTCGATTACGCAATGTAGTTACATTTTGTTGAATAGCTGCTTTGCGTTCTTCACGAAGTGTTTTTTCTGTAATTTTACCTATTAAAGTTAAGGCTTCTTCTTTTTCATTGAATTCTAAACTGGAAAATTGTGACTTAAGTTTTGATGTGCCATTCTCTAAACCATCTGCATCACGAAATTCGACTGTTATGACGCCTTCAGATGCTTTAACTCCTCTGTAACGAATTTTTTCTTCTCTTAGAAAACTTCTCATTTCAGACGTTAGATCTGATTCCATATTTTTAACAACGGTGTGCATATCAACTTCTAGTAGAAAATGTACGCCACCTCGTAAATCAAGCCCCAGATACATAGGTAATGCGTTAAATGATTGTAGCCATGCAGGAGTTGCAGGAGCCAGATTTAGTGCAACCGTGTAATCACTATTTCTAGTAATAAATTTAAACTCTTTAATTTTTGTAGCGGCTTTTAACTGGTTTTCCACAGAGTCAAAACGAATTAACAGCTTATTGTCTTTGAGTTCACTTGATTTTGTCTGCATCGCAGCATTTTTTAATAACTCGTCAACTTTAACTTTAGTGGCTTCATCAACTGTCTTGTTTCTGAGTGAAATAAGGACTGAAGGGTCTTCACCATATAAGTTTGGCGTGGCGTATATCCCGCCTACTACAAGCACTACAACAAGTAGCAGGTATTTCCATAATGGGTACTGATTAATCATTCTTATTGCCCGGTCTATTTATATTTAGTGAATTATATTTGGTGAATTATAATTTGCAGAGATCTCAACAGGTTTATGGGGTTTGAGATCTCTGAATAGTTTTAATTATTTTTGTTCTTTGATTGTGCCTTTAGGCATTAGTGAGCCAACAGCTGCTTTCTGAACTGTGATATTTACGTTTTCACTAACTTCTAATGTTATAAAGCCTTCACTTACTTTGGTGATCTTTCCTAAAATTCCACCCTGGGTTAATACTTCATCACCCTTATTTAGAGAAGAAACCATTTCTTTTTGTTCTTTAGCGCGTTTGCTCTGTGGACGTATCAGAAAGAAGTAGAAAAGCACCAGTAAACCGATTGGAAAAAGTAAAGCTGTAATCGGGTCACCCTGTGAAGCAGCTGCGCCGCCTTCAGCTAATGCATCTGATATAAAAAAACTCATAAAACTCTCCACCCTTAAGGGTTATCTATATGTAATGTTAATTTGCGCGGTATTATGCCACTTTGCTGGCTTAACGTCAGCCGACAATTCATTGAAATCCTGTTAAATCAATCTTTTATCTATGTTTACTCAGTTTGTCGTGCAGCGTAGAAGTCTTCTACATAGGTATCAAACCTGTCTTCTTCAATGGCTAAACGTATATCTTTCATTAATTGTTGATAATAATGCAGATTATGTATGGTATTTAACCGTGAACTAAGTATTTCCTTGCATTTATCAAGGTGGCGAAGATAAGCACGACTATAATTTCTGCAGGTATAACAGGTACACTGGGCATCCACAGGTCGAATGTCATCTTTGTATTTAGCATTTCTAATTTTCACTATGCCTGTTGATGTATATAAAAACCCGGTTCGTGCATTTCTGGTAGGCATGACACAGTCAAACATATCAACACCGCGACGTACTGATTCCACGATATCTTCCGGTGTGCCTACACCCATCAGGTAACGTGGTTGGTCTTCAGGTAATAATGGCGTTGTGACTTCAAGTACCTTATTTCGTTCTTCCTTGGGCTCGCCAACTGATAAGCCGCCGATTGCATATCCATCAAATCCGATTTTAACCAGTTCATTAGCTGATTGTTCTCGCAAATTAGAATGCATACCACCCTGCACAATAGCAAATAGAGCAGAGTCATTACCCTGGTGGGCATTTTTGCTGCGATCTGCCCAGCGAAGTGATAACTCCATAGAGTCTTTAGCTTCTTTTTCAGTTGCCGGGTATGGGGTGCATTCATCAAATATCATGACGATATCTGAGCCAAGGTCGCGTTGTACCTGCATCGAGCTTTCAGGTGTTAATGTCACCTTCTGGCCATCAACGGGTGAATTAAAGGTAACGCCTTGTTCGGTTATTTTACGAAGTTTGGCCAGACTAAATACCTGAAACCCGCCTGAATCAGTGAGAATTGGTTTATCCCAGTGCATAAAGTCATGTAAGTCACCGTGCTTTTTTATAATTTCGGTGCCTGGTCTTAACATTAGATGAAATGTATTACCCAGTACGATCTCTGCACCCAGCTCTTTTAGCTCTTCCGGGGTCATGGCTTTTACAGTGCCGTATGTGCCTACGGGCATAAATGCGGGTGTTTGTATTGTACCCCGTGGGAAAGTGATTTCTCCTCTACGGGGACCTTTGTCACCTTTAATTAATTTGAATTGCATCAATGACATAGAATAACTTCTTAATGTGATTTAACCTGTTAATAATATATTTGTTTTGTTCAGTCTTAAGACTTATGAGTCATAGCTGTCTTTTCAAGAAACATAGCATCACCATAACTAAAGAATCTGTACTTTTCTTTAACCGCGTGGTCATATGCTTGCATTATTTTCTTATGACCAGAAAAAGCGCTAACTAGCATGAGTAATGTTGACTGAGGTAAATGAAAATTAGTGACCATGGCGTCAACTACTTTAAATTCATACCCAGGATAAATAAATATCTGGCTGTCACCATGAAACTCAGATAGGTGTCCATTCATTGCAGCTGATTCAAGGCTTCTAACAGCTGTTGTGCCAACCGCTATAACTCTGCCTCCATTGGCTTTTGTCCGATTTATTAAATCAACTACAGAACTGTCCACATCTATATATTCTGCGTGCATGTGATGATCTGCGATATCATCAACTCTTACAGGTTGAAAGGTACCGGCACCAACATGCAAAGTTACAAAAGCGGACTGAATTCCTTTTTGAGTCAGTTGTTTTAATATGTTGTCATCAAAGTGAAGGCCCGCGGTGGGAGCAGCAACTGCTCCTGCGTGTTTGGCGTATACGGTTTGATATCTTTCCTGATCTGTTTGCTCATCAGCTCTTTCTATATAAGGGGGTAAAGGCATATGTCCATATTGATCGAGAAGCTCTAATACACCTGTATCCCCTTCAAAGCGAAGTTTGAATAAATCACCTTCTCTCTCTACCATAGTGGCTGTAATTTGCTCTTCAAGAATTAAGCATGTGCCTTCTTTAGGAGATTTACTGGCCCTGACGTGTGCCAGTAAATGATGAGTGTCCAGTACCCTTTCAACTAACACCTCAACCATTCCACCTGTTTCTTTCTGGCCGTGTAATCGAGCTGGTATCACCCGGGTATTATTAAATACCAGTAAATCTCCATCGTTTAGCAGGCTAGTTAAATCAGAAAACACTCGATCAGTAATTTTATCCACGCCTAGATGCAGCAATCGGCTCGCGGTTCGCTGTTTAAGGGGGTATTGAGCTATCAGCTCTTCAGGAAGGTGAAAATCAAAATCGGCAGTTTTCATGGCGCGGGAGTTTAGCATAATCCCAAAGAGCAGGAAAACCAGTTAGCTCTGACTATCTCTCAGTTAATGATGAGAGATAGTCGTTGCCTGAGAGGTTTCACTTTTAACTAGGAGGGTAAGAACTCTATAGGATAAGTAACCGTAACCTGCTCAACTTTCTTAGCGCCAAATTTGAATAGTTTGATACGGCTTAACAGGCGTTTTTCAAGTTTAGAGTCACCTAGCTCACTAGAAACGATCTTAACTTTAGTAACCGAGCCACTAGGTGCAATAGTAATCGCAAGTACAATTTTACCTTTTAAGCTTGGGTTTTTACGACGCGCTCTATTGTAAATTGAATATAACTTGCTCTTATTCTGGTCAAACACGATTGTAATGTCTTCTTCAGCTCTGACACCACCCGTTCGTGATTTTTTCTTACGGTCGGCATCACGACCTTTTGCCAGCTGGCCTGATGTCAGTAAAGATTGCTTAACCTGAGTAATATCACG
>Ga0316207_10003142_pt1 | contig 15812 bp, 15 predicted proteins | sample 6weekpyrite_MG_FD_204943 | JGI IMG/M metagenome (GOLD analysis project Ga0316207, IMG submission 204943) | Microbial mat bacterial communities from mineral coupon in-situ incubated in ocean water Damariscotta River, Maine, United States -... | ecosystem: Environmental > Aquatic > Marine >... | reverse complement strand
GTCTGTTAACTCTATGGTCATAAGTCTTACTGAAACCTTAATCTGCCATAAAATTGGCGGAACCCGGCATGGAAAAGTCTTAAATGGTTAACCTACATGACTAAATCGATGACCGGCTTCGCCTCGGTTGCAGGCGAATTTCAGGATTGGATCTGGGTCTGGGACATCCGCGCGGTCAATGCGCGCGGCTTTGATCTGCGCCTGCGGCTGCCGGACTGGATTGCCGGGCTGGAACAGGCGGTGCGGGGCGCGGTCGGCGGTGTCGCCGTGCGGGGCAGCGTCAATGTCGGGTTGCGTCTGAACCGGGCGGCAGGGGACACGGGCGAGGTGCTGGATGAGGCGGCGCTGGACCGGGTGATGCGGCAGATGGCAAAGATCGACGCCGCCGCCGCGCAGGCCGGGCACAGCCTTGGCCGCGCCACCGCTGCCGACATTCTGGCCCTGCGCGGCGTTCTGGTCAGCGCCGCACCCGAGGATGACGCCGAACCGTTGGGCAAGGCTTTGGTGGCGGATCTGCCCGGGCTGATGGCCGCCTTTGATGCGATGCGCCAGGACGAGGGCCGCAATCTGGCAGCTGTTCTGAACACGCAACTGGACCGGATCGAGGCATTGGTGGCCGAGGCCGCCGTCTTGGCGGAGGCGCGCAAGGATCTGGTTGCCGAAAAGCTGCGCGGCAACCTGGCGCGGGTTCTGGACAATTCCGAGGGCGCCGATCCGGACCGTGTCGCCCAGGAACTGGCGCTGATCGCGGTCAAGACCGACATTACCGAAGAGATCGACCGCCTGGGCGCCCATGTCAGTGCCGCGCGCGCGTTGCTGGCGGACACCGGCGCGGTCGGGCGCAAGTTCGACTTTCTGACCCAGGAATTCAACCGCGAGGCCAATACCCTATGCGCCAAGGCGCAGTCGGGCGATCTGACCCGCGCCGGTCTTGACCTGAAGGCCGTCATAGACCAGATGCGCGAGCAGGTTCAGAACGTGGAGTAAACCATGGCCGGACGGCGCGGGCTTTTGATCATCCTCAGCTCTCCCTCGGGGGCGGGCAAATCGACCCTGGCGAAATCGCTGCGCGACTGGGATCCCTCGATCGCGTTTTCGGTGTCCGCCACGACACGGCCCGCACGGGCCGGCGAGCTGGACGGCCGTGAATATTTTTTCCGCAGCCGCGCCGATTTCGAAGCCATGATCGCCAATGGCGACATGCTGGAACATGCCGAAGTGTTCGGCAATCTCTACGGCTCGCCCAAGGCGCCGGTCGCCACCGCGATCGAGGGCGGGCAGGACGTGCTGTTTGACATCGACTGGCAGGGCGGGCAGCAGATCCGCGCATCCTCGCTGGGCAAGCATGTGCTGTCGATCTTCATCCTGCCGCCATCGATATCCGAACTGGACCGCCGCCTGCGTTCGCGCGGGCAGGACAGCGATGCGATCATTGCCGGGCGCATGGCCAAAAGCCGCGACGAGATCAGCCACTGGCCGGAATATGATTACGTGCTGGTCAATGACGACCTGCCGACCACCGCCGAGCAGTTGAAAACCATCGTCAGCGCCGAACGCCTGCGCCTGTCCCAGCAGCCCGACGTGGTGGAAACCGTGCGCCGCCTGAACGCGGAATTCGAGGACCGGTCATGACGATCTATGCCCTGGGCGCGCGCCGCCCCAGTTTTCCCGCCGATGGCAATTACTGGGTGGCGCCCGATGCCAACCTGATCGGCGACATCGTCCTGCACAGCGGCGCCTCGGTCTGGTTCAACAGCACCCTGCGCGGTGACAATGAACCGATCACGCTGGGTGCGGGCAGCAACATTCAGGAAAACTGCGTGCTGCACACCGACATGGGGTTTCCGCTGGTGATCGGAGCCAATTGCACGATCGGCCACAAGGCGATGCTGCATGGCTGCACGATTGGCGAACAATCCCTGATCGGCATGGGCGCGATGGTGCTGAACGGCGCCAAAGTGGGCCGGAACTGCCTGATCGGCGCCGGCGCGCTGATCACCGAGGGCAAGGAAATCCCCGATGGATCGCTGGTGATGGGCGCGCCGGGGCGGGTGGTGCGCCAGCTTGACGCGGACGCCATCGCCGGGCTTCTGTCGGCAGCCGAGCATTATCAGGAAAACTTTCGCCGGTTTCGCGATGGCCTGACCCCGATCGCGCCGTAAATTCCTTAAGCAAGGAATTTGCCAAAAATTTTTGAAAATTTTTGCGCCCTTGAATGAAAGCGGATCCAGAATGACCAATCCCCCGAAAACGCTTGTGCGCCGCACGCCCTGGCCTGCCGGTTCCAGCCGGGCCGTGGGCACGCCGATCCAGCCATCGGTGGTTTATGCCTCAGACAGCCCGGATGCGCTGGATGCGCAATATGACGGCAGCGCGCCGGGCTATACCTATGCGCGCGAGGGCCATCCCAACGCCGATGTTCTGGCGCAAAAGATCGACGCGATGGAGGGCGCCACCGGCGGGCTGATCCTGGGCAGCGGCATGGCGGCGATCAGCGCCGCGATGCTGGGCCTTTTGAAGGCGGGCGATCATGTGGTGGGCGGCAACCAGCTTTATGGCCGCTCGATGCGGATGATGCGCGAGGAACTGCCGCGATTCGGTGTGGAAACGACGCTGGCCGATCCCACCGACGTTGCGGCGGTTCAGGCGGCCCTGCGCCCGGAGACCCGGCTGATCCTGATCGAGGTGGTGTCCAACCCCACGTTGCGCATCTCTGATGTGACCGGCATCGCGGCTTTGGCCAAGGCGCGCGGCATCCTGCTGGCGGTGGACAACACCTTTACCACGCCGCGCGCGTTCAGACCGTTCGATCATGGCGCCGATATCGTGCTGCATTCCGTCACCAAGCTGCTGGCGGGGCATTCCGATGCCACGCTTGGCTATGTCGCCGCGCGCGACGCGGCGCAGCGTAAGGCGATCTATGATTGCGCCGTCACGCTGGGGCTGACGCCCAGCCCGTTCGACTGCTGGCTGGCGGAACGCGGGCTGTACAGTTTCGATCTGCGCTATGACCGGGCCGAGGCCAATGCCGCCGCGCTGGCCGAGGCGCTGTCAGCCATGCCCAACGTCAGGCGTGTGCTGTACCCGACACGCCCCGATCATCCCGATCACAACCGGGCCGCCAGCCTGCTGGGCGGGCGCGGCTCTAACATGGTCAGCTTTGAAATCGGGGGCGGGCGCGGCGCGGCCAACGCGCTGGTGCGCGCCGTACCCGATATCGCATTCGCGCCGACGCTGGGCGATATCGGCACCACGCTGTCGCATCCCGCCACCTCGTCGCACCGCGCCCTGACGCCCGCGGCACGCGCCGATCTGGGCATGTCCGAGGGCTTTTTCCGGGTCTCGGTGGGGGTAGAGGATATCGCGCTGCTGATCGGGGATTTCGAACGCGCGCTTCGCGCCGCCGCCAGCTAAGGCGCCCGGCATGACACCCGATCAGATCACCACCTTGCTGGGCGCCGTGCCGATGCCGCTGGTGCTGATCGGGCGCGACGAACGCATCGGCGCGCTGAACCCGGCGGCGGCGGCGCTGTTTGGCGAGGGGGCCGTGGGGCGGCATTACATCACCGTGTTGCGTCAGCCTGCGCTGCTGGACTGCGTTGAACGCGCGCTGGCCACAGGCGCGCCCGCCGAGGACGAGTTGTTAAGCGCCGAGGCCTTTGCCGACACGACCTACCGCGCCCGCGCGGTGCCGATGGACGGGGCCGGCACGACCGGCATTCTGCTGAGCCTGGAGGATATCAGCGACGTGCAGGCCGCAGGCCAGATGCGGCGCGATTTCGTCGCCAATGTCAGCCATGAACTGCGTTCGCCCCTGACCGCGCTCATCGGGTTCATCGAAACCCTGCGCGGCCCGGCGCGCGACGATCCGCAGGCGGGCGCGCGGTTTCTGGCGATCATGCAGCGCGAGGCCGACCGGATGAACCGCCTGATCGGGGATCTGTTGTCGTTGAGCCGGGTCGAGGCCGACGAGCGCCTGCGCCCGAAAACCCGCGTCGATGTCGCCGCGACGGTCAGCGCGGCGGTGGCGATGCTGGACAAGCTGGCGGCGGATGCCGGTGTCGCCCTGTCGCTAAGCGGGGCGGAGGCGCCATTGCAGGTGCCGGGCGATGCCGATCAGCTGTTGCAGGTGTTCACCAACCTGATCGAGAACGCGATAAAATACGGGCAGACCAAAGTCGCCATCGACATTTCCGTCAACGCCCACGACCGGGTGCTGCGCGCGCCCGCACTGCGCATCGAGGTGGCCGATGACGGGCCCGGCATCGACGCGCTGCACATCCCGCGCCTGACCGAACGCTTCTACCGCGTTGATGATCACCGCAGCCGCGAGATGGGCGGCACCGGGCTGGGGCTGGCGATCGTGAAACATATCGTCAACCGGCATCGCGGCCGGTTGCGGATCAAAAGCGTGCCGGGGCAGGGCAGCCGCTTTATCGTGGTGCTGCCGCAGGGAGCGCCCGACGCCTGAGACCGACAAGACCGGATGCCATAGTGTCGCAGCGCTGTTTTTAACCGCTTGCCGGCCCTGGCTGTCATGAAACTGTTACATCGCTGTCACAAAATCATAGCCGACGCGCATTAGGCAGCGGGCCATGGGCGGCACGATCCGCGCGCCCGTCAATCAGATGATGGAGTACCACATGTCTTTGGTGAAACTGACCGCCTCTGCCCTGGCACTTGCTGCCGTTTCCGCCACCGCCGCCCTGGCGCAAAGCCGCGATCAGATCCGCATCGTCGGCTCGTCGACCGTGTTTCCGTTCGCAACCGCCGTGGCCGAGCAGTTCGGCCGTGTGACCGACTTTCAGACACCGGTCGTCGAATCCACCGGATCCGGCGGCGGGCTGAAGCTGTTCTGCGCCGGCGTCGGCGTTCAGCACCCCGACATCACCAACTCTTCACGCCGCATGAAGGCCAGCGAATTCAAGCTGTGTCAGGACAGTGGTGTCACCGATATCACCGAGGCGGTGATCGGCTATGATGGCATTGTCGTGGCCAACGCCGCCGACGCGCCCGAATTCTCGCTGACACGTGCCCAGATCGTCATCGCGCTGGCCGCCAACGGCCCGCTGCCCGGCAAATGGTCCGATGTCGACCCCTCGCTGCCGGCCATCGCCATCGAGGTGCTTGGCCCGCCGCCCAGCTCGGGGACCCGCGATGCGTTCGAGGAACTGGTGATGGAAGAGGGCTGCGAGGACACCGATCAGGTGGACTGCGACGGCGTTTCGGTGCGCGAGGACGGGGTGTTCGTGGACTCCGGTGAAAACGACAACCTGATCGTGTCCAAGCTGGAGGCGAACCCGAATGCCCTGGGCATCTTCGGCTTTTCGTTTCTGGATCAGAACTCGGACGCCCTGAAAGGCGCGCTGGTGGACGGGGTCGAGCCGACGTTCGAGAACATCGCATCGGGCGACTACCCGGTATCGCGGTCGCTGTATTTCTACATCAAGAACGCGCATGTCGGCGTGATCCCCGGCATTCAGGACTATGCCGTCGAATTCATGTCCGAGGCCGCCAGCGGCGAAGAAGGCTATCTGGTCGACCGCGGCCTGATCCCGCTGCCCGAGGATATGTTCGCGACGATCGGCGGCAATGTGAAAACGCTGAAAGCGCTAAGCACGGCGGATTTTGAATAATACCTACACAGCACAGGGCAGGGGCGCGCGCGCCCCTGTCATTGACCGGGGTCAGAGCATGGCGACACAATCCGCAAAATCATATAAGGCCCCAACATGATCTCGACGCTGCTGCTTGCCGTTTTCGGCCTTGCCCTGATCGCGTACTTTACCGCGCGGCAAAAGGCGTTTGGGCTGGCCGGCGAGAACCTGGCCACGCTGCATTCGCGCCCGGCCTATCATGGCACCTACGCGCTGCTTTGGGTGCTGATCGTGGGCTGGGGATTGCTGCTGGTATTTGGCGTTCTGTCGGACGCGCTGATCGACGATACACTGATGAACCGGATCGGCGCGGCGCGCCCGGATGCACCGCAGATCGAGCATCAGCTGATCCTGTCGGACGCCAAGGCGATCGCCGAGGGGCGGCTGGCCTCTAAATCCGGGGATTTGCGGCAGGAGATCGCGCAGGATTTCCGCGACCTGTCGCAGATCCGCAGTTGGGGCCTCGTTCTGGCGGTCGCGGCGGGCGCGCTGTTTGCCGCCTGGATGACCTACAGCCGGGTGGCGTTGGACTGGCGCGCGCGCAACCGGTCCGAACGGATCATCCGCGTATTGCTGATGGCGATGGCGGGGATCGCGGTTCTGACCACGCTGGGCATCGTGCTGTCGCTGATTTTCGAGACGCTGAATTTCTTTGGCAACATCGGCTGGCGGGTCGACAAGTTTCTGTTCGGCACGACCTGGTCGCCGCTGTCGGGCGTGCAAGAGGGCAAGCTGGATCCCGACAAGGTCGGGGCGATACCGCTGTTTGCGGGCACGCTGCTGATCACGCTGATCGCGATGCTGGTCGCGGTGCCGATCGGGCTTTTCGCGGCTATTTACCTGTCGGATTTCGCCTCCAGGCGGGTGCGCGCGGTGGCCAAGCCGATGCTGGAGCTGCTGGCGGGCATCCCGACCGTGGTCTACGGCTTTTTCGCCGCGATCACCGTGGCGCCGTTCCTGCGCGGCAGCGGCGAGGCGTTGGGGCTGTCGATTGCCTCTGAATCGGCCCTCGCGGCGGGGCTGGTGATGGGCATCATGATCATCCCGTTCATCTCGTCGCTGTCGGATGACGTGATCAATTCGGTGCCGCAATCCTTGCGCGACGGCTCTTACGGGCTGGGCGCCAACAAGGCAGAAACCATGATCCGCGTGGTGCTGCCCGCCGCGCTGCCGGGCATCGTGTCGGCGGTGCTGCTGGGCGTCAGCCGTGCGGTCGGCGAGACCATGATCGTAGTGATGGCAGCGGGGCAGGGCGCCAACCTGACCGCCAACCCGCTGGAGGCGGTGACCACCGTCACCGTGCAGATCGTCATGCTGATCACCGGCGACACCGAGGCGACAACCGCCGCCGGGCCCGCCTTTACCCTGGGGTTCACGCTGTTCTGCGCGACCCTGCTGATGAACATCGCAGCCCTGCGCATCGTGCGCCGGTACCGCGAGATGTATGATTAGGGGCGGCGCATCATGTCCGATCTGACCCTGGCGCCCGGTGACGGCCACAGCCTGTCCGGCGACACCGTGGCGCTGAAACGCCGCCGCCGCGCGGAATGGCGGCTGAAGGCCTATGGCATCGCCGCAATCCTGCTGGCGGGCGCGGCGCTACTGGTGCTGCTGTCTTCGGTGGTGTTCAAAGCGGTGGGCGCGCTGAGCGAAAGCTATATCACGATGCCCGTCGAACTGGCCGCCGACCGGATCGACCCGGATGCCACGGCCGATCCGAAAATCATCTACCGCGCCGATTTCAACAAGATCGCGCGCGATGCGTTCCGCGCGCGCTTTGCCTCGGTCAGGGACCGCAAGGTCAGGCGGCAACTGAACGACCTGATCTCGGTCGGGGCCAGTTTCGAGCTGGCGCAGAAGGTGGCCGATGATCCGTCGCTGATCGGGCAGAGCGTCGATTTCCGGTTTCTGGCCTCGGATGTGACCGATCTCTATCTGAAAGGCGCCTACGGGCGGCTGGTTCCGGTGGAAACCGGCGGCACGCTGGGGCTTCAAACTGATGGCAAGGACATCGAAATAATCAGCGATGCCAATGACTTCGATGACGTTCTTGATATACTGAAAGCGCAATTGATCGATCAGGCCCGCAGCCTGCGCGCCCAGGCGGGGTTGCAGGACAATGGCGTCGTCGAATTCAGCCGCCGCGCCGCAGATGCGGCCAGCGACAGTGACCGCGCCGAAAACGAGTCCCTGGCGGCAGAACGTGCGCAGGCCCGCGACCGGCTGCTAACGGAAGCCACCGATCTGGAGGCCCGTGCCCGGGCCACCGGCGGGGCCGAGGCACTGGACAGGGGCAGCATTTCGGCCCTGATCCGGGTGGCGGGCAGCTGGATCAAGCTGACCGAAGTCGGCCGCAACCGCGCCCGCGGCACGGTGCTGCTGCCGGGCGACTCTCCTGTTCAGCCAACCGATGACTGGGCGCTGCTGCTGAGCGATCTGCCTGAAAAGGCGCGCAAGATCAGCGACTATCAGATGGCCTGGATCGAGGATCTGCAAGCCGCCGGCGCCGTGGACACCGTGTTCAACTGGCGGTTTTTCACCGCGGGCGACAGCCGCGATCCGGAACTGGCGGGCATCTGGGGGGCCACGGTCGGGTCGTTCTGGACCATGCTGGTCACGTTCCTGCTGGCCTTTCCCATCGGTGTGTTGTCTGCGATCTATCTGGAGGAATTCGCACCCAAAAACCGGCTGACCGATTTCATCGAGGTCAATATCAACAACCTGGCCGCCGTACCTTCGATCATCTTCGGCCTGCTTGGGTTGTCGGTCTTTCTGGGATTTTTCGGGGTGCCGCGATCCGCGCCGCTGGCGGGCGGGCTGGTGCTGGCGCTGATGACGCTGCCAACGATCATCATCGCCGCGCGGGTGGCGATGGCCGCGGTGCCGCCCTCGATCCGCGAAGCGGCACTTGGGGTAGGGGCGTCAGAGGTGCAGACCGCGTTCCACCATGTGCTGCCGCTGGCGGTGCCCGGCATTCTGACCGGGACCATCATCGGCATGGCGCGCGCGCTGGGGGAAACCGCGCCGCTGATCACCATCGGCATGGTGGCGTTCATCGTCGACATTCCCACCGGCATCACCGACAGCGCCACGGTGCTGCCGGTGCAGGTCTATCGCTGGTCGGATTTTCCCGAACGCGCGTTCGAGGCCCGCACCGCGGCGGCGATCGTCACGCTACTGGTGTTCCTTGTGCTGATGAACGCCCTTGCCATTTTCCTGCGCCGCCGGTTCGAGCGGCGTTGGTGACAGAAGGCGATATGCTATGAACGAGCTGCTAAACATCGAAAGTTCCGATCTTATGAACCACAGCAACGACATCAAGATCTCGGCCAGGGGCGTGCAGGTCCATTACGGCAGCAACCATGCGATCAAGGATGTCGATGTCGATATCCAGGACAGGATGGTCACCGCATTCATCGGTCCGTCAGGCTGTGGAAAATCGACTTTTCTGCGTTGTATCAACAGGATGAACGATACAATTGATATCTGCCGGGTCGACGGGCTGATCACCCTGGATGGCGCCGATATCTATGCGCCCAGCGTCGATCCGGTGCAGCTGCGTGCCAAGGTCGGCATGGTGTTTCAAAAACCCAACCCGTTCCCGAAATCGATCTATGACAACGTGGCCTATGGCCCGCGCATTCACGGTCTGGCGAAAAGCAAGGCCGATCTGGACGTGATCGTCGAGAAATCCCTGCGCCGCGCCGCCCTGTGGACCGAATCCAAGGACCGGCTGGCCGAACCCGGCACCGGGCTGTCGGGCGGGCAGCAGCAGCGGCTGTGCATCGCCCGCGCGGTGGCGACCGAACCCGAAGTGCTGCTGATGGACGAGCCCTGTTCCGCGCTGGATCCCATCGCGACCAGCCAGATCGAAGATCTGATCGACGAATTGCGCGCCAATTATTCGGTGATCATCGTCACCCATTCGATGCAGCAGGCGGCGCGGGTCAGCCAGCGCACCGCGTTCTTTCATCTGGGAAATCTGGTGGAATATGGCGAGACCGGGCACATCTTTACCAACCCCGAAGACCCACGCACCGAAAGCTACATCACCGGACGGATCGGCTAGACCATGACCTTGAACGAACATCACATCGCCTCGGCCTTTGACCGCGATCTGGAATCGCTGCAAGCAATGATCATGAAGATGGGAGGCTTGGTCGAGACATCAATCAACGATGCCGCAAAGGCGCTGCTGGACCGAGACGAAGACCTGGCGAACAGGGTGCGCGCCGCTGACAAGCGCATCGATGCGCTGGAGGAAGAGATCAACCTTGAAGCCGCGCGCATCATCGCCTTGCGCGCGCCCATCGCGGGCGATCTGCGCACCGTGCTGACCGTGATGAAGATCAGCGCCAATCTGGAACGCTGCGGCGACTACACCAAGAACCTGGCCAAGCGCACGCCGGTTCTGGTCCAGCTGTCGCCGATCGAAGGCTCCTCACGCTCGATCCGGCGGATGGCGCGCGAGGTCGGGCAGATGCTGAAGGACGCGCTGAACGCCTATATTCAGCGCGACGCCGAACTGGCCGAACAGGTGCGCCAGCGCGACGATGATGTCGATCAGATGTACAACGCGCTGTTCCGCGAATTCCTGACCCATATGATGGAAGACCCGCGCAACATAACCCCTTGTATGCATTTACATTTCATCGCCAAGAACATGGAGCGCATGGGGGATCAGGTGACGTCCATCGCCGAACAGGTGATCTATCTGGTGACCGGTGAAATGCCGGACGAAGGCCGCCCGAAAAGCGATATGACGCCCTATGAATCCGAGGCCGGAGACAGCTGATGTCGTCGCCCGCACAGCCAAGGATTCTGGTGGTCGAGGACGAGCCCGCGCAACTGGAAATGCTGGCCTATAATCTGCAGGCCGAGGGCTTTGCGGTTTCGCGCGCGGCCACGGGCGACGAGGCGCTGCTGCTGGCGCAGGAAGACACGCCGGACCTCATCGTGCTGGACTGGATGCTGCCGGGCGTATCGGGAATCGAGATCTGCCGACGCCTGAAGGCGCGCAGCGAAACCCGTTCGGTGCCGATCATCATGCTGTCGGCGCGGTCGGAAGAAGTCGACCGGGTGAGGGGGCTTGAAACGGGTGCGGATGATTACGTGGTCAAGCCGTTCTCTGTGGTCGAACTGATGGCGCGGGTGCGTACCCAGTTGCGCCGAACCCGGCCTGCAGGTGTGGGCGAGCGGCTGCAATTCGCCGATATCGTGCTGGACAGCGAGACCCACAAGGCGTTTCGGCGCGACATGCCGTTGAAGCTGGGACCGACGGAATTCCGGCTGCTCGCGACCTTCATGGAGAAACCCGGCCGGGTTTTCAGCCGTGAACAACTGCTGGACCGGGTCTGGGGCCGCGATATCTATGTCGACACCCGCACCGTCGATGTCCACATCGGCCGATTGCGCAAAGCCCTGTGCCAGCACGGCGGCGACGATCCTCTGCGCACCGTTCGCGGGTCGGGGTACGCTTTGGGGTGATGGTCAAAAGGCTTATAATCAGCATTATGTTGTTTATTTTGGTGCCGGCCTGACGCTGGCTTTAATACCGTCGTGTAATCTTTTGTTTTAAAACGGACTATAACGTCAAGCGACTGCTGCCATGGCGCTCTGGATACGGGCGTCCGGGACTGTTGCCCAATCAGTGCGAATTGCGGCGGCGATCGAAATGGCTGTCAGGATGGCTCGACAGGCCCGCCGGGATTTCGTTAACATGTGATTGCGCGCCATGGTTGCCAGTTTGGACATTTCGGGGTCACTTCCGTCGCCATCAATGGACAGCGTTGCGCAAAAAAGGGCAATTTGTACATGTTGGGATATATTGAACGAGTTATCACCGCCCGGACCGTCGAGGAGCTTTGGTCCTATCATTGCGACGAGATGGCCAGGTTCGGCTTTGACCGGCTGCTTTACGGATTCACCCGGTTCCGCACGGCACGCTCGCTGGGCAGTGCCGAGGATTTTCTGATCCTGACCAATCACGACGAAAGCTACATCGACCCGTTCATGAACGAGTCGATGTATTTGCAGGCGCCGACGGTGCGTTGGGCGCTGGAAAATTCCGGCACCTGCAGCTGGAGCTGGATCAACGAACATCCCGAGATCCTGACCGAGCCGGAAAAGCGCGTTGTCCAGTTCAACCGTCAGCATAACGTCAACGCCGGTTATACGATCAGTTTCAAGGATGTGTCGGTGCGCTCCAAGGGTGCGATCGGGCTGATTGCGCATGAGGGGCTGAAACAGGCCGACGTGGATAGGCTGTGGCAGCGCGACGGGCGGCAGATCACTGCGATGAACAATATCGCGCATCTGAAGATCACCAGCCTGCCCTATTCGGCCGCGCGCAAGATGCTGACCGACCGGCAGCGCGAAACGCTGGAATGGGTCGGCGAGGGCAAGACCACCCAGGATATCGCCACGATAATGGGGTTGACGCCGGCGACGATCGAAAAGCATCTGCGGCTGGCGCGCGAGGCGCTGGACGTCGAAACCACGGCTCAGGCGGTGCTTAAAGCCTCGTTTCAGAACCAGATTTTTGTGGTTCCCGCCTGAGGGAAGGTATTTGACCATCCGGTCAGGTAAGGAATTCCGTACTTTATTTACGTAGGGTTAAGCTGCACCCTGATCAGGTTCCGTGAGTGGTGGCGATTTGCCAAGGAGCAGCGGAATGGCGCGGCCTTGTATTGCGGGCGGCGATATTTCGTACCGGGAAACCGGACGCTGGCGCTGCGGTCGTATTTTCCGATTGCAGCGCCGGTACCCGTCGGCGGCCCCGTCCTCATCCCCAATTGTCAGGGACGCCAAAAAGAAGCGGTGCGGCCTTTGCGGGCCGCACCGTTTTTTCTGTCAGATCGCGCCATGATCGGGGCGGCAGACCCGATTCAGGACCGTCAGCCCTGGGCGACCTTCGCCACTTCGGCGGCGAAATCCTCTTCGGCCTTCTCGATCCCCTCGCCCACTTCAAGGCGCACGAAACCCGTCACCTCGACGCCGGCCTCGCGGGCGGCCTCGGCCACGGTCAGGTCGGGGTTGACGACAAACTGCTGACCCAGCAGCGTGACTTCGGCCAGCCATTTTTTCATCCGTCCGATGATCATCTTTTCGATCACCGCCTCGGGCTTGCCGGATTCGCGCGCGATATCCATCTGGACCTGCTTTTCCTTCTCGACCATGGCCGGATCAAGATCGGCTTCGGACAGCGAGGCCGGGTTGGTGGCGGCGATGTGCATGGCAACCTGTTTGCCAAACGCAGCATCACCTTTGAGTGCGACCAGAACGCCGATCTTGCCCATGTCGGTCGCAACTGCGTTGTGGACATAGGACACAACGGTTTCGCCTTCGATCGAGGCCATGCGGCGCAGCGACATGTTTTCACCGATGGTGGCGATTTTCGCGGTAATTACTTCTTGCACCGTTTGGCCGCCGATATCGGATGCCAACAGATCGTCATAATCCTTCGCGGTGATAGCCAATTTGGCGATGCCACCGACCATTGCCTGGAAATCGGAGTTCTTGGCGACGAAATCGGTTTCCGAGTTGACCTCGACGGCGACGCCGCGGCCTGCCTCCACGGCGACGGCAACCAGACCCTCGGCGGCGGTGCGCCCGGATTTCTTGGCGGCTTTCGCCAGACCCTTTGTGCGCAGCCAGTCGACGGCGGCGTCCATGTCGCCATTGGTTTCGGTCAGCGCCTTCTTGGCGTCCATCATGCCTGCGCCGGTGCTGTCGCGCAGTTCTTTCACCATGCTTGCGGTGATTGCCATCTCTTGGCTCTCCTTCGGCTAAATCGTGTAAGGCCCGGGGTCAGTCCGCCTGCCCCGGGTATCGGTTTTGCAAAGCGGGCCTGATCAGGCCTCGGCTTTGGTCTCTTCGGCGGCGGCTTCTGCCGGGGCATCGGCAGGAGCTGCGGCTTCGGTTTCTGCCGGAGCTGCGGCTGCTTGAACCGCGACCTCCTCGATGGGCGCTTCTTCCATCGCACCCAGGTCGATGCCGGCGGCGTCCAACTGGGCGGACATGCCGTCCAGGGCCGCGCGGCTGATCAGATCGCAATACAGCGAAATCGCGCGCGCGGCGTCATCGTTGCCGGGGATGATATAGTCGATGCCCGCGGGCGAACAGTTGCTGTCGACCACGGCCACCACCGGAATGCCCAGCTTGTTGGCTTCGGCGATCGCCAGGTCTTCCTTGTTGACGTCGATCACGAAGATCAGGTCGGGCAGACCGCCCATTTCGCGGATACCGCCGAGCGAAGCGTCCAGCTTGGCGCGGTCACGCTCGATCGACAGGCGCTCGCGCTTGGTCAGGCCTTCGGCGCCGTCGACCATCTGTTCGTCGATCTGTTTCAGCCGGTTGATCGACTGGGACACGGTTTTCCAGTTGGTCAGCGTGCCGCCCAGCCAGCGGTGGTTCATGTAATATTGCGCACAGCGTTCGGCGGCCTGCGCGATGGGCTGTTGCGCCTGACGCTTGGTGCCGACAAACAGGATGCGGCCGTTCTTGGCCACGGTTTCGCGCACGACATTCAGCGCCGCGTCCAGCATCGGGACGGTCTGCGTCAGATCGAGAATGTGAATGCCGTTGCGCGCACCATAGATGAATTCCTGCATCCGCGGGTTCCATCGCTGGGTCTGGTGGCCAAAGTGAACGCCAGCTTCCAACAGCTGACGCAAAGTGAACTCAGGAAGAGCCATCGTCGTTTTCCTTTCCGGTTTCAATCCTCGGTCGGGCATGAGGTCCCGGATCAAGTCCGGGACAACCGGCGGACACATGCGGGATGTCTCCCCGCACGGCCCAAGCCCCACCTGTGAAGTGCGCGCGGATTACGGCATCCTGCGATAAATGACAAGCCCATATGGGCGCTCGGAAAGGGAGAATGCCGTCATATCGATTTCGGTGCGTGGGAACCGTTCCCGGCGACGCGGTTTGATCTTTGGAAGCGTCGGTGTTGTCAAAGTATTTTTTTGATCAGTCGATATACATAAACGTTGACAGATGGTGACGTCGCCGATCAAAATTGGCTCGACATGGTCAGAGATTTGATCTGCCTCGACAATATGGAGAGGTAATTGGTAAATTTGGGGGAAAGTGAATGGTATCGCGTAAATCTATCCTGAGTATCTTCTTTATCTATGCCTTTCTTATGACGGCCGCGCAAAGTGCTGAAATAATAGGACAGGTCAAGGTTGAATCCGATTGGTTCGAAGGAAAAATCCGGTGGACCGACGGCCCGCCGAGTTATAGCTATCGCTGGAAAGCCGCCGTCGATGACGGTGTCGTTATTTTATGCGGCGCCGGATATTATACTTCGGGCACGATGCGAGCCCAGACCAAAGTGCTACTTGAGGACTACGGCTTTTTCGTTGACGAGAAGATATTTCTGAAGGATCTGACGTTTTTCGCCAAGGCCAAGCGATCCGCCGGGCTGGTCGGTGCCACAGCCAATTGCGCGTCCACCGGCCAACAGCCGCCGAAGAAAGTGAAGGATGGGGTAAGTCTCCGGCCGCTGAACCCAAATAAGGTGTACAGGTACTGAGACCGGCGGGCTGAAGGCGCCGCCGTGATTCGATCACGCAAGTGACTTTCGGACTTGCCGGGTGATGTCGGCCTTGCGACAAGATCGGTATGTCCGGGTCCCCCAACATCATCTGTATCGGCGCCGTCCTGTGGGACGTGATCGGGCGCGCCGACAGCCCGATGCGGCTTGGCAGCGACGAGCCGGGCCGGATCACCCGCCTGCCCGGCGGCGTGGCGCTGAACATCGCGATGACGCTGCGCGGCTATGACATGCGGCCCGCGCTGCTGAGCGCCATCGGGCGCGACCCCGAGGGCGACGAGCTGGTCGCGGCCTGTCAGGGCATGGGGCTGATCACCGATCATATCCATCGCGCCGCCGGCCTGCCGACCGACCGCTATATGGCGGTCGAAGGCGCCAATGGGCTGATCGCCGCTGTCGCTGACGCGCATTCGCTGGAGGCGGCCGGCGGCAGCATCCTGGATCCGCTTGGCGACGGGCGGCTGGGCAGTGCGCGGGCGCCCTACCCCGGCCTGATCGCGCTGGACGGCAATCTGACGCGCGCGCTGCTGGCCGAGATCGCGGCCAGCGATCTGTTTGCCGCCGCCGATCTGCGCGTGGCCCCGGCCAGCCCGGGC
>Ga0316207_10003140_pt1 | contig 15821 bp, 9 predicted proteins | sample 6weekpyrite_MG_FD_204943 | JGI IMG/M metagenome (GOLD analysis project Ga0316207, IMG submission 204943) | Microbial mat bacterial communities from mineral coupon in-situ incubated in ocean water Damariscotta River, Maine, United States -... | ecosystem: Environmental > Aquatic > Marine >... | reverse complement strand
TGCAGGAAGCGGTAATGATGATGGTGCCAGAAGCCTGGCAGAACGACAGCAGCATGTCGGAAGAAAAGCGGGCCTTTTACGAATACCAGTCCGCATTAATGGAGCCCTGGGATGGCCCGGCTTCTATTGTATTTACTGATGGCCGTTACATTGGTGCCACGCTGGATCGCAATGGCCTGCGCCCCAGCCGTTATTACCTGACGCACGACGACCGTGTCATTATGGCATCAGAGGTTGGCGTACTGCCGGTTGACCCAGATAATGTAAAACTGAAAGGCCGTTTGCAGCCAGGCAAGATGTTCCTGATTGATTTCGATCAGGGCCGCATGATTCCTGATGAAGAACTAAAGCATGAGTTTGCGGCCAAGCAACCCTATCACCAGTGGCTGTCAAACCAGCGTATTTCGCTATCTCAGCTGGAACCAACAGAAGAGTCACACGGTTTTAATCCGGAAGACCTGCTGCCACGCATGCGTGCGTTTGGCTACACCACGGAAACCATGCAGTTTATGTTGCTGCCACTGGTAAAAGAAGGCCGCGACCCTGTCGGTTCAATGGGTAACGACGCCGCACTGGCCTGTATGTCAGATAAATCTCGAATGATTTATGATTACTTCAAACAGTTATTTGCACAGGTCACTAACCCCGCGATCGACTCGATTCGTGAAGAAGTGGTGATGTCACTGCAATGCTACATTGGCCCGGAAAAAAACCTGCTGGAATCCACTGAGGAACATGCACATCGTTTACAGCTACCGCATCCCATTATTACCAATGAAGAGCTGGCCGCACTTAAAAATATAAATTATCGAGGCTGGACGTCGCAGACGATCGACATTACTTACGATAAGTCAGAAGGCAAAGCGGGCCTGACGAAGGCACTGGATCGTATCTGTCATGAAGCCACTCAGGCCATTAACGATGGCCATAGCCTGGTTGTGCTGTCAGACCGTAACCTCAGTGCAGATCGTGTACCGGTTAGCGCATTACTCGCCACCGGTGCAGTTCACCAGCATCTGGTGAACGAGCATATTCGTACCCGTATCGGGCTGATTCTTGAATCAGGTGAGGCACGTGAAGTACACCACCACTGCCTGCTTTCCGGCTACGGCATTGATGCCATTAATCCATACCTTGCTTTCGAAGCATTATGGGATGCACAACGCAAAGGTCTGCTGGATCAGACTGTTTATGATACCGATGAGAAAATCGTCGCGGGCTATCGTAAATCAGTTGGCAAAGGTATGTTTAAAGTCTTTGCCAAAATGGGCATATCAACTCTGCAATCCTATAAAGCGGCGCAGATTTTTGAAGCGGTGGGTCTTGCAGAAGATGTTATTGCCCGCTGCTTTGCTGGCACCCCCAGCCGTATTCAGGGTGTAAGCCTGGATGTACTGGCAGAAGAATCACTGCGTCGTCATGCACTGGGTTATTCGGCTCGCGAAGCCAATGTCACGGTTCTCCCCAATCAGGGCGATATGCACTGGCGCGCCAGTGGTGACAAGCACATGTGGAATCCGCTGAGCATTTCCAGCCTGCAGCAGGCAGCTCGCTCAGGTAACAAGAGTGCTTATGACAACTTCGCTAAACTGGCCAATGAAGACACCAGAAAATGTACTTTACGTGGCATGCTGGATTTCAAAAAAGGCGTTAACCCGGCGATTGATATCAGCGAAGTTGAATCTGCAAAAGACATTGTAAAGCGCTTTGCAACGGGTGCCATGAGCTTCGGCTCTATTTCACCTGAATCACATGAGTCACTGGCGATTGCCATGAATCGCATGGGTGGTAAATCCAATACCGGTGAAGGTGGAGAAGATTCTGCACGCTGGACACCTGAAGCTAATGGCGACTCGCGCCGTTCTGCAATCAAGCAGGTAGCTTCCGGTCGATTTGGTGTCACCATCAATTACCTGACCAATGCAGATGAGCTACAGATAAAAGTATCGCAGGGTGCCAAGCCTGGTGAAGGTGGTGAGCTACCTGGCACCAAAGTGGATGAACTGATTGCACGCTTACGCCACTCAACACCCGGCGTTGGCTTAATCAGCCCACCACCACATCATGATATTTATTCTATCGAAGATCTGGCTCAGCTGATTCATGATTTAAAAAATGCCAACCGCGCAGCGCGTATTTCTGTGAAGCTGGTAGCTGAAAATGGTGTCGGCACGATCGCTTCTGGTGTAACCAAAGCGCATGCAGATCACATTGTTATTGCGGGACACGATGGCGGCACCGGCGCTTCACCGCTTACCTCTATCAAGCATGCAGGTTTACCCTGGGAGCTCGGAGTTGCTGAAACGCATCAGACACTGGTGATGAATGATCTGCGTTCACGCGTGGTGATTCAAACAGATGGCCAGATGAAAACAGGCCGAGATGTGGCAATTGCCGCACTGCTGGGCGCAGAAGAATATGGCTTTGCAACTGCACCACTGATTACACTGGGCTGTGTCATGATGCGGAAGTGTCATCTGAACACCTGCCCTGTCGGCATTGCCACACAGGACAAAGAACTGCGTAAGAAATTTAAAGGCAAACCAGAGCATGTCGTGAACTACCTGTTTATGGTGGCAGAAGATATGCGCGAAATTATGGCCTCTTTAGGTTTCCGCACAATTAATGAAATGATTGGTCGCGTTGATTGCCTGGCACCAGCGACTGATTCGGAACACTGGAAGCAAAGCGGCATTAATTTGTCGATGCTACTGACACCTGCTGAAAAGCCACACCCCAATGTGGAAGTTCACCAGACAATCAAACAGGATCATGGCCTCGAACATGCATTAGATAACCAGTTAATTGAACTGGCAAAAGATGCGTTAGAAAACGGTAGCAAGGTTGATATTGAATTACCGGTCATCAATATCAATCGTGTTGTTGGTACCATGCTGTCAAATGAAGTGGCGAAAAAATATGGCGCAGATATGCTACCGGATGGCACCATCAATATTAAATTGAATGGCTCTGCCGGTCAGTCGCTGGGCGCTTTCCTTGCCAAGGGCATTACCATTGAAGTTGAAGGTGATGCTAACGATTACGTCGGCAAGGGTTTAAGCGGTGGCCGCGTGATTGTTGTTCCACCCAGAAACAGTACTTTCGTTGCCGAAGAAAATATTATTGCAGGTAACGTCTGCTTATACGGCGCAACGTCTGGTGAAGCGTATTTCCGCGGCATTGCAGCTGAACGATTCTGCGTGCGTAACTCTGGAGCAACGGCTGTCGTAGAAGGTATCGGCGACCACGGCTGTGAATACATGACCGGTGGCCGCATTGCCGTACTGGGTTCTGTTGGCCGTAACTTTGCTGCCGGCATGAGTGGTGGTGTTGCTTACATCTGGGATCATCAGGGTAATCTGTCAACTCATTGCAATATGGGTATGGTGGAACTGGAAACGGTTTCTGCTGAAGAAGATATTAACGAACTGAAAACCATGATTGAAAACCATCTCAGGTACACCGGCTCTGCAGTAGCAGAACGCATGCTAAAAGACTGGGACGGCACATTGAGTCAGTTTGTTAAAGTGATGCCAACCGACTACAAACGTGTACTCGAAGAGCAAAAGAAAAAGGCAGATGCCGCATAGTTAACTGAACTAGCAATTACCTAGATTCATTAAAGTTTTTTGATTTAAAAAAAGAAAACGCAATTAAACGCGAATAAACGCAAGTGAACACGACGCAGGTGAATGACTTTATCATGCCTGCATGCTTCTAGCAGAAACCCGGTGACTTTTAACGGGGTACATATTGAAGTAAAGCAGTTTGTATTAGTTATAAAGTACAAATTAGCGTTCATTAGCGAGCCTGGCGTTTTTAGCGTTTATCTTTTAAAAAAAGGTTATTCATATAATGGGTAAAATAACAGGTTTTAAAGAGTTCCAAAGGCAGACTGCGCCTTATCGCGATGCAGGTGAACGCCTCAAAGACTTTAAAGAAATTTATACCGAGCATAATGACGAACACCTGATGACTCAGGGCGCTCGCTGTATGGATTGCGGTATTCCCTTCTGTCAGTCTGAAACTGGTTGCCCTGTTGATAATCTTATTCCTGAATGGAATGACCTGGTTTATAACGGTCGCTGGGAAGATGCCAATGCACGCTTGCATCACACCAATAATTTTCCTGAATTTACCGGCCGTGTGTGTCCCGCGCCATGTGAAGGCGCCTGTGTACTGGGTGTGATTGAACCTGCCGTTACCATTAAAAATATCGAATGCGCAATTGTAGATCGCGCGTTTGATGAAGGCTGGATAAAGCCTCAGGCTCCGGCAAAACGTAGCGGCAAAAAAGTGGCTGTCGTTGGCTCAGGCCCTGCAGGCATGGCAGCTGCACAGGAGCTCAATCGCGCAGGACATCATGTTACCGTATATGAGCGCGCTGATCGTATTGGCGGGCTGTTAATGTATGGCATTCCCAATATGAAACTGGAAAAAGCCGTGGTAGATCGCCGTGTTGATTTAATGCGTGAAGAAGGCATCGAGTTCGTCACCAATGCAAACGTAGGTGACAATGTTGATGTTAAAGAATTGATGAGCAGTAACGACGCAATGTTACTGGCAACTGGTGCGACCACGCCTCGCGACTTACCTGTCAATGGTCGCGAACTTGAAGGCGTTCATTTTGCCATGGACTTTTTAACCGCGAACACCAGAAGCCTGCTCGATTCAAATCTCGAAGACGGCAACTACATTTCTGCGAAAGATAAACATGTTGTGGTGATTGGTGGTGGCGACACAGGCACAGACTGTATTGGCACCTCATTACGTCATGGCTGTAAATCTGTGGTTAACTTCGAGCTCATGCCAACACCTCCTGCCGAGCGTGCGGAAAATAACCCATGGCCCGCATGGCCGCACATATACCGTGTGGACTATGGCCATGAAGAAGCCGCAAAAGTTCAGGGTAAAGACCCGCGAACTTACTGCATTCTTTCAAAAGGCTTCAGTGGTAGCGACGGCAAAGTAACCAGTGTGACCACCATTGAAGTTGAGTGGCAGAGTGATGAAGAAACCGGCCAGTGGAAAATGCAGGAAATTGCTGGTTCTGAAAAAGAATGGCCAGCAGATCTGGTGCTACTGGCAATGGGTTTTCTTGGACCCGAGCATTATGTCAGTGATGCGCTCGGCGTTGAATATGACCAACGTTCAAACTACCAGGCAGACTATGGCAAGTACGCAACCAGCATTAAAGGCGTATACGCAGCTGGCGATTGCCGTCGTGGTCAGTCTTTAGTGGTTTGGGGCATTAATGAAGGTCGTCAGGCTGCCGAAGAAATTGATCGTTACCTGATGGCTTAAAAAGAAAACGCAAATGAACGCGAATATACGCGAATATTTTTAAGGGTTGTGTGCCGATGGTACACAACCCTTAATTTTTCCTGATTGTAAATCATTACGAGTTTCACTATGCAAAGACTAGCGGCACCAGCAAGCCAGAATAAATTTGCGTTCATTCGCGATTATTCGCGTTCATTTGCGTTACCCCAACTCCCCGAGCCTGCTGCATAATAGTCGACTATGGCAGGCCGTATCCCACAACAGTTCATTGATGACCTGATCAACCGCGCAGATATTGTCGACGTGGTTGATTCTCGTGTTGCCCTGAAAAAACGCGGCAAGGAATATATTGCCTGCTGTCCTTTCCATAATGAAAAATCGCCTTCATTTACGGTAAGCCAGAGCAAACAGTTCTATCACTGTTTTGGCTGTGGTGCACATGGCACGGCGCTGGGCTTTATTATGGAGTACGAACGCCTGGATTTTGTTGATGCCGTGGAAACTCTCGCAGCCGAATATCACATGGAGGTTCCCCGGGAGCAGGGAAGTTTTGATCCGGCACAGGATGATAAAAAGCATATTTACAATGTGCTGGAAAAAGCGGCCGTCAGTTATGCGAGTGAATTAAAAACCACGCCTCGTGCCATTGATTATTTAAAGCAACGCGGCTTAAGTGGAGAAATCGCAAAGACATTCCAAATGGGTTACGCACCCGATAGCTGGGACTTTATTCTGGCACAACACGGTGCAAGCAATGAAAACAGGGCCGCCTGTTTAAAAGCGGGTTTAACCATCGAAAAAAATCCGCAGAAACATTACGACCGTTTTCGTGATCGCATTATGTTTCCTATTCGAGATCGACGTGGCCGTGTCATTGGTTTTGGTGGGCGAATTTTAGACAAAGGCGAACCTAAATATTTAAACTCTCCTGAAACGCCGGTATTCCATAAAGGCGAGGAGCTATATGGTTTATATGAGGCCCGGCAGGCGCTAAAAGATTTACAACGCATTATTATTGTTGAAGGCTATATGGATGTTGTCGCGCTGGCCCAACACGGTATACCTTACGCGGTAGCAACATTAGGCACAGCGACTTCGCAGGAACAGATTGGCAAACTGTTTCGCATTGTTCCCGAATTAATTTTCTGCTACGACGGTGATGCTGCAGGGAAAAAAGCTGCCTGGCGTGCACTGGAAAATGCACTCCCGGTACTGCGCGATGGCGTACAGGCGCGTTTTCTGTTTTTACCTGATGGTGAAGATCCAGATACTCTGGTTCGCAAGGAAGGTCAGCAGGCTTTTGAACAACGATTAAGCAAAGCGACTCCTCTATCCGAGTTTATGCTTAATCACCTTGCAGAACCAATTGACCTTTCATCGGCCGATGGCAAAGCCAGATTAAAAGAGCAGGCGACACCTCTTATTGCTCGCATCACTGACGGTGTATTCAAAGATTTACTATTTATCCAGCTATCAGATTTAATTGGTATTTCCAGCGCCAACCTGCAGCATCACATTCCTACGGAGAAAACCCGACAAGCACCTGCTCAAAATAAAACACCCCTTATGAAAAAACATCAGGTAAGCATGACACCAACACGCCTGGCTATTGCTTTATTATTACAGCACCCCGAAGTTGCACAGCAATGTACAATACCTGATACTATTCGTAACTCTAACATGCCGGGGATAAAGTTACTCATTCAACTATATGAGATGATTATCCAGACTCCCGCCTCATCTCCTTCCGTATTACTGGAGCGATGGCGAAACTCTCCGGATGAGCCGGTACTAACTAAACTTATGCAATGGGATATTCCTGGCACCACTAAAGCCGATGAGAAGCTAATACTCATTAATGATGCTTTTAATAATCTGGTACAGAAGCACAGGGAATCCCGCATGGAAGAACTACTGAATAAAAGTAAAACAATGACCCTAAGTATTGAAGAAAAAAATGAACTTAGTCAACTCTACCAGGAATAAATTAACAGCTACACTCTGACTGCTTCATATTCTTCTTGTACATCAATTACAAAAAAACAGTTACCACCTCCAGCTTTAGCCTTCTTTTTCGCTCTTGTGGCAATAGAGGATAGTCTTTGCTGGTGTTCGACGACACCAGAATGCACATTAACTATACCAATTGATATAGACATTAAAGAAAACAGCTTCTCTTTCCCATCACGATCCACCCCTTTAATACACTTATTTTCATAATCCTGCTGATTATAATAGAGCGAAATATTCTCACCAAATTCTTCAATAATAGATTCTGCAATATTTACTGAACCTGAAACATCATGAACTAACAGAACAAAATCATCTCCTCCAATATGCCCCAGGAAATCATCTGATCGTTTTACATATTTTTGCAGCAATGTAGAAACTGAACGAATAATACTATCACCCTGCTCGTAACTATAATGGTCGTTATACGCCTTAAAGTTATCAAGATCTATATAAATAAGTGAAAACTCAAATTTTTTATCGAGCCACTCCTGCATGGTTTTTTGTATAGGAACATTACCTGGCAAGCCTGAAAGAGGATTTGCATATTGAGCGCTTTTTATTTTCAAATCTGTAATGTATCTAAGAAGATCCATAAACACACCACAACCGAGATACTCCCCATTCTCAGCAACAATAAAAGCGTCGCCATTCCTCTGCACAGTACTTTCTGTAATTGTTCGACTTAAATTTTCAACAGGTAAATTTCGATCAACGATAATTGGATTAACATCCATTATCTTAGCTATAACTTCTCGGCTGTATAAATCTCGACCAAATCGTGATGCCAGTGTTTCCATGAGTTCACGACGCCAGACAATCCCTTTAACAACTTTATCTTCAACAACCGGGAGAAAGTCCAGCCCATGGTTGCTATGAAATATATCTGCTACCTCATTGACGTATACATCTGGACAAATACTTTGCACTGGATGTGTAAGACAACCAACCTTCTCCGCATCAGTTATCTTAGACGAATCTGGCGAACGCCATTTATGTTCAACTTCTTCCGTGATCTCAGCTTGTGGTTTGAGGAATAAATACCCTTGAACAAACGGTATGCCATGGCTTTCTAAAATATTAAGGTCTTCTTCATTCTCTACACCTTCTGCAATTATCTGACTATTCAGACTGTTCGATAATGCATGGATTGTTTCAAGAAACCTTATTTTTTCTACATCATTATGTATACCAAAAATGAAATGCTTATCAATTTTTACAAATTCAGGTCTAAGCATTGACCAGAGTTTCAGCCCGTTATACCCGGTACCCAAATCATCTAGAGCAAATTGAATACCTTTATTTCTAAATGATTCAACATAGTTAAGAAACTGTTTGTGATCATCTATAGGCGAGTGCTCGGTAATCTCAAATACTACCTGATCCGGGCTTAACTTATATTCACAGAGCAGGTCATCACACAAGCTAAGGCTATCTCTGTTACTCAATGTGTGCACATCTACATTTATGAAGAGCAACTTCGACGAGCGCTGATTTGAAAACTCCTCCAGGGCTCTGTCTAATGCTGCATAATTCAGCTCGCCAGAAAGCCCGGCATCATCCGCTACAGAAAAAAGAGCCATTGGGTATCTTAGCGAAGAACCAACTGGCCCCCTGATTAAGGCTTCATGCCCAAACACCGTTCTCGACCTGAGATTAATAATGGGTTGATAGACAGGATGTAAACATTCCTTGGAATTACATAAAATGCGCAGAAGCTCCTTACTCGCTGGACTCTTCTCAATTCTTTCTGCCTGTGACGGCTTCAGACTATCTAAGTTAGTACATATAGTTAATGAATCATTCATGAATAACATACCGTATGACATTGACCGCCTATATACACCATTTAACAGAGACTCAAGGCATTAGAAAAACCTAATACTCACATGCATATATTAAGTTTTTATTAATTTACGTTTTTCTTTGAGATTTATCGCAAATCAAGCCCAAACTCTGTATTAGCCATTTCTATACAAATAGTCTATAATTATCATCGCACTGAGGGGCGCTGCAGCAGATTCCCTTCCTACTTTTAGGGCTGTCAGGCTCAGTGTATTCATGTTGAACGGCGCTCATTAATTAGTTGTTAGGCTAACCAATGAGCGCAGATACGTAACGGCAATCGCCGCTATCTTTCTTCCTCATCTCCAGCTTCAAAACAACGATTGATTTTACCAGTCATCCATTGATATTGACTGCCTGAGGAATATCACTATGTCAAATAGTCACTTATTTACATCCGAATCTGTGTCTGAAGGTCACCCAGACAAAGTCGCCGACCAGATTTCTGATGCCATCCTGGATGCCATTTTTGAGCAGGACCCTAAAGCTCGAGTCGCCTGCGAAACCCTGATCAACACAGGCATGGTTGTACTTTCAGGCGAAATTACGACCGAAGCCTGGGTCGACATGCAGGATATCGTGCGTAACACCGTACGCAATATAGGCTACACCAGCTCACAAATGGGCTTTGATGCCGACTCCTGTGCCGTTATCACCTCCATTGACAAGCAATCTCCCGATATCGCCATGGGCGTTGATGAAGACGACAGCCATGAACAGGGCGCGGGCGACCAGGGCCTGATGTTCGGTTTTGCCTGCAATGAAACGGATGTACTGATGCCAGCGCCTATTACCTATGCTCACCAGCTGGTAAAACGTCAGGCTGAAGTACGCAAAAATGGCACCCTGAGCTGGTTACGTCCAGACGCCAAGAGCCAGGTTACTTTCCGTTATGAAGATGGCAAGCCTGTTGCAATTGATGCCGTCGTTTTATCAACCCAGCACTCCCCTGATATTAGCCTGAGCGCACTGCGCGAAGCCGTTATGGATGAAGTGATCAAACACGTACTCCCCGAAAACCTGATCAGCAAGGACACCAAGTTCTTTATCAACCCAACGGGTAACTTTGTAATCGGCGGCCCTGTGGGTGACTGTGGTTTAACCGGCCGTAAGATTATTGTTGATACCTATGGCGGCATGGCACGCCATGGTGGTGGTGCTTTCTCTGGCAAAGATCCATCAAAAGTCGACCGCTCCGCTGCTTATGCCGGTCGTTACGTGGCAAAAAACATTGTCGCTGCAGGTCTGGCTGACAAATGTGAAATTCAGATTTCCTATGCCATTGGCGTGGCTGAACCGACGTCAATTTCTATTGAAACATTTGGTACCGGCAAGGTTCCTGAAAGCCGCATTATAGAACTGGTTCGCGAGCACTTTGACCTTAAACCCAAAGGCCTGATTAAGATGCTTGATCTGTTACGCCCAATTTATGGCAATACCGCTGCTTACGGTCACTTTGGACGCACTGAAGACAACTTCACCTGGGAACGCACAGACAAAGCGGCTGCACTAAAAGATGCTGCTGGCGTTTAATCGTCAATTTATTTGCGAACACACAAAATACGAACAGGAATACAAACTAATGAGTACTGAATTTACAGATTACAAAGTAGCCGATATCTCACTTGCAGATTGGGGCCGTAAAGAAATCGCCATCGCAGAAATTGAAATGCCCGGCCTGATGGCTCTGCGTGAAGAATATGCAGGCAAAAAACCACTGGATGGCTGCCGCATTATGGGCAGTATTCACATGACAATTCAAACCGCGGTGTTAATCGAAACACTGGTTGAACTAGGTGCCGATGTACGCTGGGTTTCATGCAATATTTTTTCTACACAGGATCATGCAGCAGCAGCCATTGCAGCAGAAGGTATTCCTGTATTTGCCTGGAAAGGCGAAACCATTGAGGAATACTGGTGGTGTACAGAACAGGCACTGATGTGGCCTGACGGCAAACTTCCCAATATGATTCTGGATGACGGTGGCGATGCAACTTTACTGGTACACAAAGGTGTAGAGTTTGAAAAAGCCGGCGCGATTCCAGCCACGAAAGATAGTGACAACGAAGAATACAAAGCCATTCTTGATGTTCTACGCCGCACAATTAAACCCGGCGAAAGCGTCTGGGGCGATATTGCCACGAGCGTTAAAGGTGTAACCGAAGAAACCACTACAGGCGTACATCGTTTATATGAAATGCAGGAAAAAGGACAGCTTCTATTCCCTGCGATGAATGTAAATGACTCGGCCACTAAATCTAAATTCGATAACCTGTATGGCTGTCGTGAGTCACTCATCGACAGTATCAAGCGCGCAACGGATGTGATGATCGCAGGTAAAATATGCGTAGTCCTGGGTTACGGCGATGTAGGCAAAGGTTGTGCACAGGCATACAAAGGCATGGGTGCAACAGTATGGGTTACTGAAATTGACCCCATTTGTGCATTACAGGCCGCAATGGAAGGTCATCGAGTAGTGGACATGGACGAAGCCTGCAAGATGGGTGATATATTTGTTACCACAACAGGTAACGTCAATGTAATTAACCACGATCATATGCTGGCGATGAAAAACGAAGCGATCGTTTGTAACATTGGTCACTTCGATTCTGAAATTGATATTGCTTCACTTGAAAAATATGAGTGGGAAGAAATCAAACCTCAGGTTGATCATGTAATATTTCCTGATGGTAAGAAAATTATTATTCTCGCGAAAGGCCGACTGGTTAATCTGGGTTGTGCAACTGGCCACCCGAGCTTTGTTATGTCAGCATCATTCACTAATCAGGTGATGGCGCAGATTGAGTTTTACACTAACTCAGAAGCCTATGAAAATAAGGTTTACATACTGCCAAAACAGCTTGATGAAAAAGTGGCTCGTTTGCACCTGACTAAAATTGGCGCGCACTTAACAACTTTATCTAAAGAACAGGCTGAGTATATTAACGTACCAGTTGAAGGCCCATATAAGCCAAATCATTACCGTTACTAGTCAATAAACCATTTCACCACCTGCCAAGAATAGCAGGTGGTGAAACTCATCATTGACGAAACAATCTGTAGAAGTGCTCGATATGAAAAGCCAACAAAAACTTACTAAACATTTTAGCTGTGAATTTTTTCCACCAAAGACCGATCAGGGTCTGGAAAAACTATTCAATACGGCAGAAGTGCTCAAAACAGAATTAAACCCTGCGTTTTTCTCTGTCACCTTTGGTGCAGGTGGCTCCACTCGTGAAACAACATTTAACGCGGTCACCAGACTCATGCAGCATACAGGCAACGATGTTGCACCTCACCTGTCATGCATTGGTTCCAGCAAGGAACAGCTAAAAGAAATTCTTGATGATTATCAGAAGCAGGGCGTAAAACGTCTGGTCTCTTTACGCGGCGACATGCCATCTGGCACTGTTTCACATGGCGATTTTAATCATGCAAATGAACTGGTCAGCTTTATTCGTGAAAATTATCAGGATCATTTTCATATAGAAGTGGCAGCCTATCCGGAAACTCATCCGCAGGCTGCATCAGCCAGCAAAGATCTTTCTCACTTTGTTAACAAGGTGAAGGCGGGTGCAAACTCGGCAATTACCCAGTATTTTTATAATATCGACAGTTATTACTACTTTATTGAAAGCTGCGAAAAAGCCGGCATCGACATCCCCATTGTTCCAGGCATTATGCCAATAACCAATTTCAGCAACCTTGCACGATTCTCTGAAATGTGTGGCGCCGACATTCCCCAATGGTTACGCCGCAAACTTGAATCTTATGCAGATGATGTGGAATCCATAAAAGATTTCGGCGCCGAGTTTGTTTCTGTCATGTCACAGAAATTACTCGATATGGGTGCACCCGGATTGCACTTCTACACCATGAACCAGTCTGAAGCGACTTTACGTATCTGGAATAATCTTAATAAATAAAGACGGGTTTCCGGTTTTCATTCATGAAAAGTATTCGCATTTATCAGGACATCAATCTAAGCACCGAATGCGAGATCACCCTCGATAAATCCGCCAGCAACCATTTGTTACGCGTGCTTCGTTTAAAAGAGAGTGAGAACTTCACGCTATTTAATGGTGATGGGTATGAATACCCTGCCACCTTAAGTACGAATGGAAAAACTGCAATTGCGAAAATCAGCGAACGAATCACCATGCATAATGAATCCCCTCTGCACATTCATCTGTTCCAGGGAATCTCTAAAGGTGATCGCATGGACTTCGCAATACAGAAAGCAGTTGAACTCGGCGTATCACACATCACCCCTGTATTTTGCGCGCGCACGGTTGTTAATCTTAAGGGCGATCGCCTTGAGAAAAAACGCCAGCACTGGCAAGCAACGGTTATTAGTGCCTGCGAGCAATCAGGGCGTAACCGTGTTCCTTATGTTGGCGAGCCATGCTCTCTGGCAGATTCATTTACACTTAACCCGGACAACTTGAAAATACTGCTTGATCCAACTGCATCAATCAAGTTGAATAGTCTGTCCCCAGATAATCATCAGCTAGATATATTTATTGGCCCGGAAGGCGGGTTTACAGATCAGGAAATTCAGCAGGCGCGTGACAATCAGGTAAATGGTGTGTGCTTTGGCCCAAGGATTTTAAGAACTGAAACGGCTGCATTAAGTGCAATAGCAGCCTGCCAGCTTTTATGGGGTGATTTGAGTTAACAGTAACAGCTTACAACGCGCTAGTGCGTCATCACTTGCTGAACGATAGCTTCAAGCTTTTCAATATCGATGAGACTATAGTGGTTGTCACCCAGCATAACTTTATCTTCAATAGCCGGGTGTGATATTTCTTCTTTATTTGATAAGAGTTCTTCTTCTTTTACATTAACAATGCCCGGCGCACCCTGCACCAGTATGGCAACGTAAGGGATATTCTGGTTTTCACCAATGGAGAACAGTACCGCGGCTTTTACTGCACCGGATGCCAGGCTTGGCATTCTCACACCACCCATTGCCTCAAAGGAAATGAGAGGTACCGAGTTACCCCGCCAGTCAAGATAACCCAGCATCCAGCCAGGCTTGTTTGCTACATTAATAATATTCTTGATCGGCACAATTTCAGCTATCGCTGCATTTGGAAGCAGCAACTCTGCCTCATTAACTTTGAGTGCAACACATTTAATCTGATTATCTGACATTAACCTATCAACTCATGAATATTTGCCATCAGATCATCTTCCTGATACGGCTTACCCAGATATTTATTAACACCTATTTCCATCGCCTTGTCCCTGTGCTTGGAGCCGCTTCTGGAAGTAATCATAATAATAGGCAGGTCTTTTAGACGCTCATCATTGCGCACATGTGTTGCGACTTCATAGCCATCCATTCTTGGCATTTCAATATCAAGCAGCATAACGTCTGGTTTTATTTCCTGTAGCTGAGCTACGGCATCAACACCATCTTTGGCAGTCACAACTTTCATATTATGACGAGACAACATGCGCTCTGTAACCTTACGAATGGTGATCGAATCATCCACAACCATAACAATTTTTTCGCGTTCTTCTTCAACCGCTTCAATAACTTCACCCGCTAAAGACGCTGCGTCATCGGCTTCAGATACATGGAATCTTGCATCACCAAATACCAGTGCATTCATTTCAAGAATAAGCACCACACGACCATCACCGAGGATAGTGGCACCTGAAATTGCACGCACGGTGTTTAACTGCACACCCACAGGCTTCACTACAATTTCACGACGACCAATAAGTTCATCGACATGTAAAGCGACGCTTTGATCACCCGCTCTTGCCAGTAGAACCGGAAACAGCTGACCGGATCTTGAGTAATCGGGTTGTTGCCCGCTAAGCAGTTTACCCAGGTGCTTGAGCTGGTATTCGCTACCCGCGAACTGATAACTACTTTCGCCACTATCATAAAATTGCTGTAATTCAGGGCCAGACAGGCGTACTACACCTTCGATACTGTTCAGCGGCACTGCGTATAAATCTTCACCTACGCTTACCAGAAGCGCATGATTTATTGCAAGCGTCAGCGGTAAGCGCACAGTAAATGTAGTACCCATGCCTTTTACGGTATCGATTTCCAGCACGCCACCCAGCTGTTTGATTTCGCTATCCACCACGTCCATGCCAACACCACGGCCTGAAATCTGTGTGACTTTTTCAGCCGTACTAAAGCCGGGCTGCATGATGTATTGCAACACCTCATGATCAGTTAAAGTATCGCCTTCTTTGATCATGCCTTTTTCCATAGCCTTGTCACGAATGGCCGCTGCATCGATACCACGACCATCGTCTTTAACAATAATAACGACGTCGCCACCTTCGCGATCGACCGTAATATTGAGATGCCCGGTATCCGTTTTTCCGACCGATGAGCGAGCTTCGGGCGTTTCAATTCCATGTGATACGGCATTACGTAACATATGTTCCAATGGTGCGACGATGCGATCAAGCACCGTACGATCAACTTCTGCAGTTTCACCGATAATATCCAGTTCGACATCCTTGCCTAATTCTCGTGCCGTCTGCCTTACGATTCGACGCAGACGCGAAGCCAGCCCACCAAAATGAACCATGCGCGTACGCATTAGTCCTTCCTGGAGTTCCGTGCTCACTCTTGATTCCTGCAACAGCAATGTTTCAGAATCACGCACTTCTTCAGATAAAATATCTTTAATACTTTCAATATCGCC
>Ga0316207_10003139_pt1 | contig 15827 bp, 17 predicted proteins | sample 6weekpyrite_MG_FD_204943 | JGI IMG/M metagenome (GOLD analysis project Ga0316207, IMG submission 204943) | Microbial mat bacterial communities from mineral coupon in-situ incubated in ocean water Damariscotta River, Maine, United States -... | ecosystem: Environmental > Aquatic > Marine >... | reverse complement strand
GGGATTCTTTAGCCGCTTGATTGAATGTCAGAATCAAGCGGTTAAATCGGGTGGAATTAAACCTGTTTAAATACCAACAAGGTTAAGTCATCATATATTTTTTGTTCACCGATATGCTGTTTCACATGAGCGATGATTTTATCTTTAATATCTACAGCACTACTCTTAAAGTTAGCAACTGCAGTTTCTCGTAAGCGCTCAACACCATACAGTTCATGTTCCTCATTTGCAGCCTCTGTAATACCATCCGTATATAAAACAACAGTATCACCTTTATAAAGTTCTATGTGGCCCTCTTTAAAAAACTCGTCCGCATCTACAACAAGACCAATCGGAAAGCCTAGCTCATCCGTATCAAACTCTTCAATCTGACCATTACTACGAATAACCAGTATCGATTCATGCTGACCTGAATATCTGACTGTTCCTGCAGGTTTGTCTGGCTCATGTGATTCACCTTCTGCAGTTTGCTGATAATCAAGTAACATTAATGTCAGATTTTTTTCCGAATTCATTCTCGAAACATTGTCATGTATTGTTTTATTAGCAACCTGCAGCATTTTAATCAGATCACAGTCAGTTGCCGTTGATTGTGAACGTATAATACTTTGTATCATTAACATCACCATACCACTCTCAAGCCCATGTCCGGTGACATCCCCTATTCCGATCAATACGCCATCATTATCAGCGTGTTTTAAAACTTCATAATAGTCACCGCCAATCTCATCAGCAGGTTCCATAAAAGCAGCAATATCAAGGCTGTCTATATCTGATATTTCTTTATCGGTAGGAAGAATGACTTTTTGTAACTGACGACTGATATCAAGCTCAGCCCCCATTCGAAGATTGTCTTCCCGGGTTTTAATTAATTGTTTAGTCCGCTTCTCAACCCGGTTTTCGAGTGTCTGATTTGAATCCTCTAATTGCTGCATCACATCTGTCAGAGTATCACCCTGTGCACGTATCTGACGAATAACCAGATAAACAATTGTGAGACAGATAGCAAGACCACCGAGACCCATCAGAACCATTTTTTCACGGGTACTTTTATAAGATGATTTTGCTGCCTGAAGCTCACGCTGTGATAACTCAGTCTGAACAAGACGCATCTGATTAAGCCGGATAAGAACACCGGCATTGACATCTCTGGCTTCTTTTATCAAATCACTCTGATTGTTTCCGGTTTCATTAAGTGCATTAAATACAATCTTTTGTAATGCAATTTGTGCCTGTTTTAAAATCTTTCTTTGATCAACCAGCTCGTCCTTTTGCTTTTCTGTCAAATCCAGTGACATGAGTTTTTCACGAGCTATGATAAAATCACTGGCTCTATCAGAAAGCAACATACTCTTATCGTCAATATCAAATATATCGGTAGTATTAAGGATGTCATATACAATCAGCATCCTGTCTCTGATCGCATCACTGAGTTTAGTCATTTGAGAGGATTTTGCATTACTCTGATTTACTAAATAATCCAGCTTTTCATAATTCTCCAGCTGGTTATTCAGTACAGTCTTTGCAGAAAGACCCAAAATTAAAAATGCTATAAAAAAACCAGATAAAACAAGAATAATTTGTTGTTTTACGATGCGTTTATTATTTGAAGTATTCTTATTCTTCATTTACATCCATATGCTTGTCTATTATAAAAGTTCCAGTTTCAATCCGGGCATCAGACGTTGTAAATTTTTTAGCGACTTACCTTGCCACGGGGTTTCATCAGACCCCAGAATTGTTAATGAGAAGTCAGGCTTATTTCTTGCCTTGATAACAAACTTAGATAAAACAGCAATACCAGAACTGTTTAAAAAACTCAGATCCTTAAGAGAAAGGGTCAGGGAATCCGCGTCATCAACAGCGGTCTCGAGACATTCAACAATTGGTGCATATTCAGTCAGTCCACTCAGGCGAAGTGTACCGGAGAAATCTACTGTTTTATCAGTCGCATTGTATTCGACTTTATATCCATCATCTTCGATAATTTTCATTATATTCTCTTTATTAAATGCTGATAATAACTTGTGTTGTTACCTGATGACCACCTGAGCTGGCATCAAATAACCAGCCAATGTTTGCCTGGTAATCATTTATCATCGTTAAATAACCAAGACCTGAACTGCTGTCTGATACAGCACTTGCTTCAAGCTTTTTCATAAACAATTCATCAGGATCACTTTCATTAAGTTCAGTTATAAAATCTTTAAATTCAGTCTGCTGCTTTTCCGTTATTGCATTCACTTCAGTAAAAACCAGCTTATCCTCCTGCAGAGACAAATCAATACTGTTGGGGATAACACTGCTTTCATCTGAATACTTCATTGCATTTTCAAGTAACTCATTTGCAATATAGGTTACAGCATCTCTTATCTCAGCCTGTTTTTTTACTGAATCTTTTTCACCATCTTTTTTAGGAAAAAAAGTTGTCAGATAATCACCTAAAAAGTCTGCCGACAAACCATTATTTCTCCACCTCTGTTTAATAGGCACGGAGCTTGGTTTAAAACTCAGACACATATGTTCACTACATAAAGCGGGATCAATATCAGCATAATCCCTGTACTTCTCACTCATTAATTTCACCTTTACAACTTTTACTTACAATTATTTTTTCCTGCTACCCGGTTCCTTCCTGTTTCTTTCGCTTTATAAAGCATGTTATCTGCCAGCTGTAACAAGCCATCAAATTCACATCCACTTGTTACACAACAGCTCGCAACACCAATACTGACACTTACATAGCCACTTACGATTGATTCTTCATGCGGTAAATATAGTTCTTCAACTGCCTTAATAAATTTATTGGCAAGATTGATTGCGCCATCATAGTTTGTATCTGGTAATACCATAGCAAACTCTTCACCACCATAACGTGCAAATAAGTCGGTCGATCTTGCACAAATATTCTGACCTTGTTTAGCAATCTTTTGAATGCATTCATCACCGGCCTGATGACCGTATTTATCATTGTAGCGTTTGAAATAGTCGATATCGATCATCGCGATTGAGAAATCACTTGTATGTCGCATTGCCCGCTTCCATTCACTCAGAAGGTACTGATCAAAATGGCGCCGGTTTGCTACTGATGTCAGTGCATCAGTTAAAGCTTCTTCTTCTGCCGTGCCCAGACGTTCCAGCCATTCATACTGAACATCATCACCATGTTCCGTGATTGTTTCAACAAGGACTTCAAGATCATCTTTTTGCTGGGTAAGGGCTTTTATTAAATGTCGTAAGTTCTGTTCAGCTTTTTTTCGTTCTTTAGCTTCCTCAAGCAATGCATCATTTGAGACAAGAAGCTGATCTTCAATTGAATCACCGTGTTCAATTGCGGTTTCAAGAGCGATATTTAAGTCTGACACATCCTGCTTTAACTTATCTATTTCATTTTTCTGATTTTCTATTATTTCTGATAAATCAGGTTCTTTTCTCATTATAGATAATTTCAAATTTATGACCCCTTTCGGGTTTCTAGTGTTAAGTCGAATTTTCTACACGTAAACTGAACTTTATTAACAACATATCAGTCATTAATAAAATACTTATACATGTTAAATTGACTTTTTTATTATTATGAATATGGATACTTTAATGCATCTCTGTATCATCTATAGATGATAACCGAATAAATGCAAGTGATACTGTCATGAATGAACAGTGAAAGGTAATTGTAGAGCAGAGAAATACTAGTGCTTAACAGGCTTTTTTTGTAATTTTCTTTGTAACGTCCTGCGGTGCATATCCATTGCTCTTGCAGCAGCGGATATGTTTCCATCGTGTTCCTGTAATACTTTTTGCAGATGTTCCCATTCCAGACGCTTCACGGACATCGGATTTGCTGCAGGTTCAACAGCAACATCTCCTTCTGCTTTACTGAAACCTTCAATGATATCTGCCACTTCAGCCGGTTTAGTCAGATACTGTTTTGCCCCAAGCTTGATTGCTTCGACAGCTGTAGCAATACTCGCATACCCAGTCAACACGACAATTTTAATTTCCGGATGAAGTGCTGTTAATTCTTTAACCATTGTAAGACCTGAATCCTGACCGATTCGAAGATCAACAACCGCATATTCGAATTTGTGTTGTTGCGCAATTTGACAGGCATCAGCAACCGACTGTGACTGCTTAACACTAAAACCCTGCCGGCTTAATGCCCGTGAAAGCACATCACAAAAGCCGGCATCATCATCAATTAATAATAACTCTTTGTCACAGTTGGACATGCTTATTTTCCATCACACACAGGTAAGGTAATCAGTGTACGGCTGCCTTTACTCTGGCGGTTACTTTGTTTAATCGTGCCCTGTCTTCTTCTAATCGCTGCATAGGCCAGATAAAGCCCAAGCCCTAAGCCTAACTCTTTTTCACTATAAGGCTGCTGACCTATCATCTCAAGCGCCTCTTCTGATAAGCCCGGCCCCTTATCGAGTATTTCAAGAGTTATCACCTGATTATCGGATTTTATCAACCATTTTACATATTCAGGTGAAACATCAATCGCATTTTCCAGTACATTAATCAGCGCCAGTGATAATGTTCTGTCAGTCAAAATATGCACATCATTCGCTAACTGTTCCCAGTCATAATGCAGGACAGATACAGGACGAATGAGCTCAATTTCATCACGCAATGACTCAAAATATTCAATAGCATTCTGTTTAATACTGCCATATAAATCGGATGATGCGCCAACTGATGCCGACAAATCAGATAGTGAAGATTTACAGCGAATAATTTGTTCTTTAAGACTGTTCAGATCAGACTTCACCTGTGCATTATTTTCAGTAACCTCTGATTCTATCTCGCTCACCAGTAATGACATCGTACCCAGTGGTGTACCCAATTCATGTGCAGTACTGGCAGCCAGCGTGCCAAGCACCACAAGCTGTTCATCCCGAATAGACTGTTCGCGGGCATTTAATAATTGTTTCTGCTGTTTACGTAATGTACTGCCCATACCGTATACATAATAAGTAATCAGGCAGGCATTAAGAATAAATGCCAGCCACATCCCCATTAAGTGTAAATCATATTCATTACTTGGTGCAGACATATTCATTTCATGGCCCATACTATGGTCCATGCTGTGACTCATACCGTGGTTCATCGGTAATGGCTCATAATTGAACATTAAGAGGCTGTAACTGGTTACCGTCAAAGCCACCAGCAACCAGGCATAACGCACAGGCAGAATGGTAACTGTAATCGTCAATGGGAATAGAAAAAGCATAACAAACGGATTAGACGCACCACCGGTAAAATACAGTAATAACGACAGCGCTAACACATCAAGCGTCAGATGAATAAATATCTCGTTTTCAGTGACTGTTTTGGGTTGCCGTAGGCGCAGCCATACAAAAACATTAAAAAGAGTAACCTGCAATACCACAAGCGCGACAGCAGTTATTGGCAGACTGATATCCAGTAAATACTCCGATACCAGTATAGCGATTAATTGCCCTGCTATCGCTATATTTCGCAGTACAAATAATCGATTCAGGTGGAAATAGTTAGCAGACTCGGTCATTAGATAATTTTAGCATAAGCCTGCGGCACTAGCCTGCGACAATTTGTCACGCGACACTGTGTCACATTCCCAATATTACTCATAAGCATTATTCTTCAATCACGTACTGACATACGTCCTTGCCAGAGGCAAGTGTTAACACACTGTTAATAGCTTGCCTCTGCACCTTTTATGAACAAGAACCCAAGATAGCCATAAAAAAGTTAGTCACAGTATGTACAAGCAGACACATATACTAAGTTTCATCGCGCTTTCCATAGCTGTCCATATTATTCTACTGGCTCAGTATCAGACAGAAACAACACCCGTCTTTGCGAAGAATACCACGGTCTTTAATATCGAATTATCATCAAGACAAACAATTAAAAAAGTTAAAGCAAAAAAAGCTGTTAGTAAAAGCACAGAAAACAAGCCGCTTAATAAACATACTAAAAAAACAGTACAAGCTCGTAACAGCTTAGACAAAAAAAGCGATATCCGTAACAAGGTTTTACCAGAGGAAGTCGATACTGCGAAAAAAGAAAAAACTGATCCTGAAACAGCACCATCGCAGGTGTCTAATAACTCAGATGCCAGCACTCACACCCAGGCTCAGCAACCATCACAATTCAACAAAACAGACAATCAATACCTGCAAAAAATCTTATCCATCATCGAAAGCAATAAATACTACCCCGGCACCGCACGCCGAAGAAACATGGAAGACACTGTTAAAGTTTCTTTCAGTTTACTTGAAAGTGGTGAAATCGATGATCTAAAAATTCTCGGTAAATACAAATTACTCCAGCATGCAGCTAAAACTGCCATTCTGGAATCCTTACCTTTTATTGAACCACCGGCAGGCATGCGCTTTCCGGTAAAAATAAATTATTCAATGGCATTTAAATTATCTCAGGATCACTAATGAAAAATCATAAAATAAAATACAACCTGATCACTCTGGCTCTGCTTTGCTCAACTGCACAGGCGGAGGAAATAAAAGACGATGTAGTTATTAATGTAACATCAACACGTGAAAATACCTTAATGTCCGAGACCCCGGCCAGTATCGGAAAAATTGATAACAAGAACCTGAAAGACAGCAAACCGGCGCACCCATCAGAGATTACAAATCAAATCCCAGGTGTCTACATTAATATCACTGGTGGCGAAGGCCATATGACGGCAATACGTCAGCCTACAACAACACAACCTGTTTATCTGTTTCTTGAAGATGGCATTCCTACCCGTTCAACTGGTTTTTTTAATCACAATGCCCTTTATGAAGTTAATATCCCTCAGTCTGACTCAATCGAGATTATTAAAGGCCCGGGAACATCCCTGTTTGGTAGTGATGCCATCGGCGGTGTTGTTAACGTGATTACAGCCAAGCCACCAAAGAAAAAAGAGAGCAATATAAATATTGAGAGCGGCCAGAATGGCTGGTTACGATTATTAACAGATACGGGTAACAGCACTGAAGATAATGGCTATATTGCCTCGTTAAATTTAACACACAGTGATGGCTGGCGTGATAATACAGAATATGATCGCATCAGCACCAATCTTCGTTTTGATAGTTTTCTTGATAGTGGCGCAACGGTTAAAACAATTTTCTCAGCCACCGATGTTGATCAGCAAACAGCTGGTTCATCACGACTATTAAAAACTGATTATCTCAATAACCCTGAACTTAACTACACACCAATTTCATACAGAAAAGTACAAGCGATCAGACTTTCATCGGCCTACACTGATGAAAAAAAGAACAGTACATTAAGTTTAATCCCTTACCTGCGATCTAACACAATGGCGTTATTACCGAACTGGTCACTGAGTTATGACCCTGTGGTTTATGAAACTTCAAATGATTCAGTAGGATTGTTAATTAAAAACAGTCAGAAATTTAAAGCCGGTAAAGCCAAATTAATTACTGGTGCTGATATCGATTACAGCCCTGGTGATTATATTCAGCATGCTATCAGCACAACAAAAGTGGGCAATATTTATACTGATTACACTGTCGGTGCCATTCAATATGATTACGACGCCAGCTTCTCATCGGTATCGCCTTATGTGCATTATGAATATTCGGTCAGTCCTGCCGTCAGAATATCAACCGGTGTACGTTACGATCATATGCAGTATGATTATGACAATAAATTATCAACCTTAACCACAGGCAGTCACCGTCGTCCTGCCGATGCGGTGGTCAAGTTCAATCACTTCAGTCCGAAGCTTGGAATGACTTATCAATTCAGCAAAAAAACCAGCGGCTTTGTTAATTACCGACATGCCTTCAGAGCACCGTCTAACACTCAGCTATTCAAGCAGGGGCAGGCAGAAAACACAATCGATCTGAAACCCGTTAAAGTGGATAGTGTCGAAGTCGGCATACGAGGAAAAACTGCCTCAAAAATAAACTATTCAGCAAGTCTTTACCATATGATAAAAACTGATGATATTTTATCGTTTAAAAACCCTGATGGCACAAGAGAAACCGTAAATGCCGGTGAAACTTCACATAATGGAGTTGAACTAAGTCTTAAAAAAGCAATGACAAAGACCATAGACATGAGTCTGGCTGCCAGTTATGCCGTTCACAGATACGAAGACTGGCAACCCAATACTACGACTGATTACAGCGGCAATGAAATGGAATCAGCACCCCGTGCGATCACCAATGCTAAACTTGACTATAAATATAATACGAATCTTAAATTACAGGCCGAATGGTCACACCTTGGTAGTTACTGGATGGATCAGGCCAATACTGAAAAATACAAAGGTCATGACTTGCTGAATCTGAAAGCCAATTATAAGCTCAGTAAAAAAGCCAGTGCTTACATTCGAATTATGAATGCATTCGATACTAAATACGCGACGGCAGCGACCTACAAAGCCCCTGCTTTTGGCAATCCGGAAAAGTTTGAATACGCACCCGGCATGCCAGCTACCTTGTACCTCGGTTATAATCAGAAATTCTAATGAACTATTTAAATTCAATAATCTTAAGCGCTGTCAGCATAATGCTGACAGCTTCTGTTAACGCAGCTCAACACCAGCATCATTCAAAAAATGCTAACAATCCACTATGCAAACAATCATCAGAAAAAAAATGCGCCAGCACAGTTAGCAGTGTATTTGATGATAAAGGCCGACTCTGGAGCGCATGGACAGACAAACAGTTTCTTTATGTTAACTATTCAGATGATAATGGCAACAGCTTCAGTAAAGGGGTCAGAGTCAATAAAGTGGCTGAAAAAATAGCCTCTAGAAATGAACACCGGCCAAAGATTAAAATTGGTAAGGACAGAACGGTATTACTGAGCTGGACTACAAAACTAAACAAACGTTTTACCGGCAATATCAGATTCAGCAGATCCACAGATCTTGGTGTTACATTCAGCCAGCCAGTAACCGTCAATGATAACCATGACATCATAAGTCACCGCTTTGATGCGATGGCTGTCAATAATGCGGGTGACATCTATATAAGCTGGCTGGATAAACGAGATCAATTAGCGGCAAAACAGAATGGCAGAAGCTATACAGGAGCCGCTGCCTATTATGCGCTCTCTACTGATAACGGCAACAGCTTTAAAGCAAACAAAAAAATTGCAGACCATAGTTGCGAATGCTGTCGCATGGCAATAGATATAGACCGTAATGACCTGCCTGTTATCAGCTGGCGACATATCTATGGTAAAAATATCCGTGACCACGCAATAAGCAGTTTTGCCTCACAGAATAAACCGGCTAAACCTTTTCGTCTGAGTTATGATCAGTGGAAAATCAATGGCTGCCCGCATCACGGCCCTTCTCTAAGCATTGATAAAACTAACCGTTATCATGCCGTCTGGTTTAATAATGCAGAAAAAAATCATGGGATTTTCTATGCACACAGCGATGACAATGGAAAGTCATTCAGCCAGCAGATAGCTGTTGGTAACTATGACAAACGCGCATCACATGCTGATATAAAAGTCACTGGAAAGAAACTTTTCATCACATGGAAGGAGCAGCATGAAACAGATTCAGTCATCTATTTAATGACATCAGAAGACATGGGCTATTCCTGGAATAAACCTTCCCTGATCGCACGTTCATCTGAGAAAACTGACTACCCATTTCTCATTAATAAAAATAACAAAGCGTTTATTTCCTGGCATATTCCGGGTACCAGTTATCGGTTAATCCCGATTTCGGAATAAATATTATGAAAAATCTATCATTAATTACTTCAATACTATTTTCATTCTTAACAACAGGCTATAGCTTGGCGTCGAGCAACAACCCTATCAGACTCTTTCATAGTAACGACTACGAAACTATTGTAAAAAACAAAACTAAACCGTTTATTATGATGTTCTGGTCGATTGACTGCCCGCCTTGCCTTAGTGAAATGAAAAAAATATCGAATTTATCTGAAAGTGAGAAAAGAAAGTTTGTATTTATCGCAACGGATGGTCATGAATTGAAGAACGAAATAAGTAATTTATTACACCAGCTTGATCTTGAAAATCAAAACAACTGGGTAATCAAAAGCAATGAAATCGATCTAATCACCAGCATCATTGATAAACGCTGGTATGGCGAAACACCAAGAAGTTACTATTTTGACACGAATAACCAGCGTACATTATTAAAAAATCACTAACTTAAGTCACTGAATTCAAATATGACATATACAAAAAATCTTCAAATATCATTTAATACTTATCGCAAAATAAATACCTCTCAATATTCTGAAACAGCCGTTAAAGTCTAAAGATAAATCTGCCGCAGAGGCGTGGAGACGCAGAGAAAGTCTTTGCTGTTATTTTTATAAGGTTTGGGAAAAACACCCACAAGTTAGCTCTTTCAGGAAAACCTATACCTTTATAAACCTTTTGTTTTCCTCAGCGTCTCCGCGCCTCTGCGGCAAATCTTTTGATTTTTTTATGATTGCTAACGACTAGAAGATGACCACACACCACTAAAACAATCTAATCCGTTACCCACAAAAAAGCCGGCTTTCGCCGGCTTTTTTTAATTCATCAGATCGACTTTAATGCCTTTATCTCTTAATTTATGGGCTCTGTCATCTATCCAGCGCTGGAAGTTTTTCTCTTTTTTATAGGCTTTCTGAGCTACGTAATCCAGTACCGATTGCACATGAAATGTACGCAGGTAACCTTCTATACGAAAAACTTCTTTACCCTTTGCATCAAAAAATACCAGACTGGGCGCATACTGGATATTAAGCTTTTTAGCCCACTCGTCTATTGTGTCTGATTTTCCATCAGGCTTAACAACGGATTGCTCGCTCCACATATCCAGCACAGCAACATTGAATTTATTTAACAGTGTTTTACTTTCTGCTTTCTCTAAAACATCCAGGTGCAGTTCATCACAAGCTGGACACTGCTTTTGTTCAAACATGGCTACCAGTGGTTTATTATTGTTTAATGCAGATTTTAGTTGATAAGGTTTTGCCACATTTTCTATATCAGTGTGCAATTTACCGGTGGCCTTAAGTGGTGATTTTTTCGCCAGATACTGAGTGAATTTTTCAGTTTTAAATTTATTTTCATGCACATAATCAAGCGCTGCTTCAAATTTATGAGGCTGGTAATAACCATTCATGCGCATGACAACGCGGCCTTTTTCATCGAGAAACAGTATCGTTGGTGTGTACATCACACTGGCGGCTTCAGAAAATGTTTTTTCAGTATATTCTTTTCCCTGAAAAGTCAGCTCATTATCACCCCACATATTAACCGCAACCAGATCAAAGTATTTCTGCGTTTTATCGGCTATCTTTTTCTGCGAAAGACTGTCATCCAGTAGTTTTTTACAGTATGGACAGCCGTCCTGATAAAAGAAGACGATTAATTTCTTATTCGCTTCAGCCGCTTCCTCTACATCTTCATCTAAATCAAGGAATGAATTTTTAAACCATGCCGGCTTTTCATGGTAGCCGGGGTTTTTCATATCAGCATTCAGCTGACCCTCTTTTTTAGCTTGCACAGGTTGTGCAAACACTGCAAAAAGCAATACGAATAAATATAGTTTTCTCATTGCCTGACTCCTCTTTCTTTATTCTGATCTTTTTTATTATTTTTTTAACGCTTCTTTTTAAAAGAACCTAAATTCTTTTTCTTTGTTGCCGAAGTATATTTCTGACGACGACTTTCATCAATTTTATCTTTATTAATTCTGACCAGATCAACACTGGCTGCCAGTTTAGTCACTTCAGTATCTGATAACTCTTTAAAATTACCCTGGCGTATCGCCCGTGATAATTCGATGTCACCATAGCGAATACGCATTAAACGACTCACTCTATAGCCAAAGTGTTCCCATAGACGTCTGACCTCACGGGTGCGGCCTTCTTTTAATACCACATGGTACCAGTGATTCGCACCCTGCCCACCGGCATCTACTATCTTATCAAAGTGCGCCATGCCATCTTCTAACAACACACCTTCCTGCAGTTCTTTGAGCACATCATCGCTGACTTCACCTAAAATACGCACCGCATATTCCCGCTCTACTTCACGTGACGGGTGCATCAGTCGGTTAGCCAGCTCGCCGTCATTGGTAAATAATAGTAAACCGGTGGTGTTGATATCCAGCCGTCCAATCGAGATCCAGCGAGCAGACTGCAATCGTGGCAGTGATTCAAAGACGGTTTTACGGCCTTCTTCATCTTTACGTGTGGTCACTTCGCCTTCGGGCTTGTGATATGCCAGTACACGTGTGCGCAGCATCTCAATCGGCTTAATCTCAATTCTTTTATTCTTATAACTGACTTTATCGCCGGCCTTTACAGCTTGACCCGGCGTCGCGATATTGCCGTTAACACGAATCAGGCCTTCTTCAACCCATCGTTCAATTTCTCTTCTTGAACCGAGCCCCATACGAGCCAGCGCTTTTTGAATTCTTTCAGTTTCCATAAAACTATAAACACCTGAACATGCCGTGGCACGTTATAATAAGATAATTGAACTAAGTATTCGTCTATTTTAACCGATTTATTAACAGGTATCAGATATGTCTAACAATCGTGAGTTTATTTCTTTGAATCTGGCTGTTTTAACCATTTCTGACAGCCGAACAGAAGCTGATGACACTTCCGGTAAAACGCTGGTTGAGCGTGTAAATGATGCCGGCCATAAAGCGGTTGATAAAAAGATCGTTATCGATGATATCTACCAAATTCGCGCTGCGATCTCAGCCTGGATAGCCAATCCTGAGATTCATGCTGTGGTGACCACCGGCGGTACCGGCGTGACTGGCAGGGATGGCACACCGGAAGCTATGCAGCCACTGCTGGACAAAGAAATAGAAGGCTTTGGTGAGATGTTCCGCATGATCTCTTATAACGAGATTAAAACCTCTGCTCTGCAGTCCCGGGCGATTGCAGGCGTTGCTAATGGCACTTATATTTTCTGTTTACCAGGTTCATCAGGCGCCTGTCGCACAGGCTGGGATGAAATCATTAAAGAGCAGTTAGACCACCGCACTTCACCCTGCAATCTGGCAATGTTAATCCCGCGTTTACTGGAAAAGTAACCGCCCTGTTAGCCTGACAGCTGATCTTGAGCTATAGTATTTATTAATCTATATAAATATTAATAATCAGGTTGATAGGAAGTGGGTTAATGAGTCATGATTTTTCTGAGAAACGCAGCTTTTATCGTATGCCAGTTGAATGCCAGCTTGAGTATACTGAAAATGGAAATGATGAGACCCGGACTGGTCATGTAAAAAACATCAGCGGCGATGGTATTTTATTTCAGACAGATCATGCGGTTAGTGTGGGTACAGAAATGAACATTATCGTCAAAGCCGGTAGTAATCTAACTCCTCCGCTTCACGCTACTATCGAAGTTATTCGCTGTAATATTACTGATGATGAAAGCTACGAAGTAGCTGCCACAATGAAAAGCTAACTCAAGCTACGATATCAAATACATCTTTGGCAGGTTCAGCCAGACTGCTTGTCTGGTAGGCAGCGCCAGTACTACTGGCATCATCTACTGCAACCGATGATTCTCCCGCAGCACCGTCTTCACCAGCCTTTTCTTCTACTCTTGCCTGCTGTTGTTCACGCTGCTGAATAGCGATATCAAGCCTTGCTCTTGATGCCAGCCTTGCTGCGTTTGATGCTACCTGACGATCTTGCGCTGAAGGTTGCGCTGGCGCCAGAGCTGCTCGCTGAATCACTTCTGCTTTATCAAGTGTTGCCTGTGGGTTACCCGCTACCGGTGAGGTATCTATCTGTACTTCACCACCAACAGCATAAAAACGCCCATTAGGGCCGCGCTGATAGGTATAACTCGGACCACCTGCCACATGCTGACCGCCGGCTGCAACATGCGCAGCCTCGTGCGCACGCACTTCACGATCACGACTTTGTAATTGTTGTAACTGGCGTTCTACCTGTTGCTCGTACTGACGTTGCTGACGTTCCTGAGCGGGAGTTAGTTCTTCTTCAGAGGTAAGATTTTCGGCTGAACTGGCTGCTTGCGCCGTATTAAAATTGACCGAAATAGGACGAGAGGTTTCAACGCCTCGGCTGGTGTTCAGAAAATGTTGCGATGTTATTTCCACCATTCACTACTCAATAAAATAGTAAGACAGAAAACTTAGTACTAAGCTTCAGTATCGAGCAAAGTACCTAATACTTCATCAACAGCTGATACAACTTTTGCATTAGCCTGAACCTGTACTTCACTTTGCTTTAATCCAACCAGCGAACCGGCCAGATCCGTTTCACTACCGGCCTGATTAAGCTGATCAGCACTGGCTATTTCAGCGGCATTACGACGTAAGTTATTCAGACCTTGCTGAATACCTAATGCTGCGCTACTTGGTGCTGCCAATATACCCATAACCTGCTCCGAAAGAGAAACACATTTAATTAATTTATAGCCAATATCTGCTCAAAAAACAACCAGACAAGTCAATTCTAACTGATTTCAGCCTGCTCTTGCTCAATTTCCTGACTAGCGGCAGTTTCAGCCCCGTTATCATCATCGCTTTGAGCGTTTTGTGACTGTTTTAACTGCATTCTGCGTACTCTTCGCTGCCTTCTGGTCTGCGCTGTTTTTCTGATGCTTTCTGGATCAGCCTCAACCATTTCAGTGGCAGCGCTATCGCTAGCATCAGGCTTTTCAGATAAGGCCAGCTCAGGCGCAATTTTATCCAGATCTTTTATTTCAGCCAAAGACGGTAATTCGTCCAGTGACTTAAGATTGAAATAGTCCAGAAACTCTTTAGTCGAACCTAAAATTGCTGGTTTACCCGGCACATCACGATGACCGATAACGCGCACCCATTCACGTTCAACCAGTGTTTTAATAATATGACTGCTAACACTGACGCCACGAATCGCTTCAATTTCACCGCGAGTGATTGGCTGACGGTAGGCGATTAAAACCAGTGTTTCTAATAAGGCACGAGAATATTTAGCCGGTCTTTCTTCCCACAATTTACCAACATGCTCGGCATATTCCTGACGCACCTGGATGCGATAACCACTGGCGACTTCCTTTAGTTCCATTGAACGCTCAGCGTATTCTTCCTGCAGGGTTGCAATCACTTCTTTAATCGCACGTTTTAAACTAATCGATTCTTCTGTATCGGCATCCATTTCTGCAGCGGGTTCTGATGACTCTTCGCTATCTGCTGCGCTGGCTTCCATTTCAGTAGTTTCTTCAACTGCTTCAGCTATCGGCTCATCATTAGCCGCACTATTCGCGGCTTCAGTAACCGGGTCTTTAACCACTGTTTCAGTTTTATTTGTATCCGCTTTAGCGGTTAGCATTTTTTCAATCTGGTTCAGATTAAGTATGCGATCCGAGGCAACTAAAATTGCTTCAACTACATTTTTTAATTTTGCTTTATCCATTTTTTTACCTATTACGAAGAGGGCTCAGAATCGTCGCCTGACGCATAAGAGTCATCAACAGAGTCGTCATCATCTTCCTCTTCTTCGAGAATATTTTGCTCATTTCCACTACTGGCGACGGCTTTAACATGAATCGGTGCATAAGGCTCAGCCTGTACCATATCAATCAGCTGTTCTTTAACCAGCTCAAGTATCGCCAGAAATGTAACCACCAGACCACGGCGGCCTTCCTGCACATTAAACAACGAGGTGTATTCTGTAAATTCTTCGCTGGAAATTTTAGACAAGACAATCGTCATACGTTCACGCACGGAAATCGGCTCACGTGTAATATGATGGTGTGAAGTCATTTCAGCGCGTTTTAACACATCCTGAAACGCCAGTAACAGCTCACGTAAATCAATTTCGGGCAGC
>Ga0316207_10003138_pt1 | contig 15829 bp, 14 predicted proteins | sample 6weekpyrite_MG_FD_204943 | JGI IMG/M metagenome (GOLD analysis project Ga0316207, IMG submission 204943) | Microbial mat bacterial communities from mineral coupon in-situ incubated in ocean water Damariscotta River, Maine, United States -... | ecosystem: Environmental > Aquatic > Marine >... | reverse complement strand
GCACACGGATTGCAGGGATTGCAGGGATTACAGGGATTGCAGGGATTCTTTTTGGCCGCACACGGATTGCATGGATTGTCCGAAGATGCCAACTGGACCAGACGGGGTTTTGCCGCAGGCAATACCGCTTGAGCCGTACTGGCCCCGGCCAATGGTGACGCAGACGGTGTAAAAGCCAGTCCAACTCCGACGAAAGCCGGTAAGACGGCACTGGATAAAAGTTTTGATTTAATTGACCTCACGACGGTCTCCCTTTTTTGTTGCCCGATATAAAAATTATTACTGTCTGAATCAGCTAAAATATTAGCTAACTTTTACAGTTGTTTGTGATCGTAATTTGACAGGTTCCAGAGCCGCGGGCGAATCACGCATTATCACGTGTTTGTGAAAACAGAGGGCGTAAATTTTTGCCATGATCAATTTCAGCGTAACAAATCAAGGGGCAAGAAATGCGGAAATTGCAGACTTTCTGGGTAAGCATTTTATGGATGACCATGGTCTTTCCGCTCAATGCGCAGGATCCGGGCAAAATCAAGACACCTGATTTGATCACCATTCCTGCGGGGCCGTTTATCGCCGGATCGGACCGCATGGAACGCGAAGCAGTCTACCGGCTTGATGAAAAAGCCTATGGTCACAGCAGAACGCGTGACGGGCGCTGGTACGAAGGCGAGCGAACAAAACAGACGTTGACAACGGCAGCCTATCAGATCACCCGGACCCCGATCACCAATCAACAATACGCTTTATACATTGCCGACACCGGGGCAAAGCCGCCGGTGGTCGAGCGTAAAACCTGGGCATCTTATGGTCTGGTCCATCCTTATTCCCGGACGTTGCGGTTTCAATGGAAAAACGGCCACCCTTTAAAAGGCCGGGAACAGCATCCGGTTGTTCTTGTCACCCATCAGGACGCGGAAAACTATGCTCGTTGGCTAACCATGAAAACCGGAAAAAAATGGGCATTGCCAACAGAAACCGAATGGGAAAAAGCCGCACGCGGCACCGATGGGCGACGGTTCCCGTGGGGCAACACGTTTGATCCCCGGAAACTCAACAGTCATGACCGTGGCCCGTTTGATACCGTTCCAGTGGGGTCTTTTGAAAATGGTGCCAGCCCTTATGGTCTGCTTGACGGGGCCGGGCAAGTCTATGAATGGACAGAGGATAAAAAGGGTAAAAACAGATACATGGTCAAAGGGGGTGGTTCGTGGGATGACAAGGGTTGCGGCGTTTGCCGTCCCGCCGCCCGTCATTCGCGGCCACAAAATCTGAAACATATACTGATCGGATTCAGGCTGGTGGTCCGGCCATAGATAAAAATATTACAGCTTGAACCATGGCCGAAACCGAATGCCGACGTCGTTGCCGAGAAGGGCCGCAATGATCCAGACCCAGCCGTGAACACTGGTTGAAGCAATGCCGCTGAAAAAAGCGCCAATGTTGCAACCATACGCCAGCCTTGATCCGTAGCCCAACAACAATCCGCCGATCATCGCCGCCAGCCATGATCGCCATGGCAACCGGAATACTGGGACGAGTTTCCCGGCCAGACCCGCGGCGGTAAAGGCGCCGATGACGATGGCCATGTTCATAACGCTGGTGGTGTCGGCAAAAATGGAATTTTTCAAGGACCGGGCCTGAAAACCGCTGGCCCAGAAACTGCTTGTCGCCGGGTCCCATCCCAGCAATGCAGCACCTTTGGCCCCCCACAGGGCAAACGCCCACGTGATCGACCAGGTATGCCCGGCGATCAAAACCGTGGCCCAGTTGAAAACCGCCAGCAATAAGGCACTCATTAACAAAGGCCATGGTCCGGTTAATAAAGTCGCCCAGGTGAATGATCCGCTCCACCATAAAGGCCGCTGAATGGTAAAACCGCGTTTATACAGCAACCAGCAAACCGCGACGATGACAAATATTTGCAATCCGACGGCCCGGCCCCATCCCAGTTCGCGGCCCAGCGAAATGCCGCCGGTTTCGGGAAACGTACGCCACCACGCCAGATCAAGGCTGCCCCAAAATCCCCCGATGGCAAAGAAAATCAACGCCACAATCATACGCATGCTGCCACCACCAACGGTGAACAAGGTCCCCGATCCGCAAGCCCCGGCCAATTGCATGCCGATGCCGAATATAAACGCGCCCAGTATCATGGAAACGCCAACCGGGGCAACGGCACCGGAAACGCCATGGCCGAAAATCTGTTCCTGGGCCAATACCGGGACAATCAGGATCATGCCTGCGATCAGCATCACCGCTTGGGCAATGATGCCCGATAAATCACGGTCCTGAAAAGCCCGCCGATAGGCGGCGGTGAAACCAAAAGCCGCGTGATAAAGGCTGATGCCCAAACCAAAGCCAACGGCCAGCAGGGCAACTTTTTTAGCCCCGGCAATATTTCCGGTGATGGTAACAAAGCCCGCCAACAGCACCATGGCCGTGATCAGGGCCGGTGTCTGTACGCGCGGGTATGATGCAGTTGTCATGGTTGATTATTTTACGGCCAATTTGACGATGTTCGCAAAAACAGTGTCCAGTTCTTTGCCCATGATGTTCAGTCCCTTGACTTGATAGGGTTTGAAAACGTGGCTGGGCAATCTGTAGGTCAGTCTGGTGTTACCATTTTTTTGCTCGGTCACATAGAACCGGAGCGGGGCTTCGATGCCGGCCGCCTCGCTCAAACTCAACATGCGCACGGCAAATTTTGGATTAAACACCATGATAACATTGTTGCCGGGGATGGTGACGCCGATGCTTTTGGCACCACACGTGGCACAGGCCTGGGCGACGATGCCCATTTTGTTGGCGCGGATGGCCGATTTCAAATCGCGGACAAAGGTTTGAAACGGTTTGTCAACGTTAACGGTTTGGGTGCCGGAATAGGGGGCGGTCACTTCGGCTTTGGCCGGGATGGCCAAAACACTTAATAATAAAAGCACGGTCAGAAAACGCATGGATCACCTGTTGAACTATGGGAAATATCTGCAACGACCATGAATTTATGGGCTAACCGGTTTGGCTGCAAATGACAGCTGCGTGATCGGTGAAATATCACATATTGTGTTTTTTATAAAAAATACCGTTGGCTTGTTGCAATTCCCGTACATAGGTGACGATGGCGGTTAGTTCCCTGTCCGAAACCTGTGGCTGCGGGGGCATGTTGCCAAACCGCCAGTGATGGCTTTGAACGCCGCGTTTGGCAGCCAGAAAAAAAGCCGCATCACTGTGGTGACCGGGATTATAGGTGGTGTGAACCAACGGCGGGCCCTGATTGGTTCCGGCGGCGTTGGTGCCGTGACAGGCTTGGCAGTTTTTTCCGAACGCCACTTCGCCGGTTTTCGCCAGAGCCGATAATTCTGGAACATTAACCGCTTGGACATTCATGTCTTTTGCCGGCCCCATGGCTTTGTTGATGATAATGCCGATTCCGGCTATGATGAAAACTGCGACGATGATGACGGGCAGTTTGCTGGACGGTGTATTGTCGTTATTGTTGTTTGGCATATCAATATCCTTTAAATCACCAGAGATTGCAGGAAAGGCAGATTGTTCAGCAACCATGTGCTGGCAATACTTAAATATCCGGTCATCATGGCGATGCCGATAATGATCAACAATACGCCGGCTGCTTTTTGCATGCGCATGCCCAGTTTACCAAGGCCGCGCATTTTTGCCATAAAATGTTTGGTGTACATGGCGACCATCAAAAACGGTATGGCCAGCCCGGCTGAATAAATTGCCAGCAAGCTGGCCCCGTCGGAGACATTGGCCACGGTTGAACCCATGGTTAGAATGGCACCGAGAATCGGTCCGATACAGGGTGTCCAGCCAAAGGCAAAAGCCATCCCCAGCAGCAAAGCACCCACCGGGCGGCCACGGCCAACAATGCCCCGGAATTGCGGGTTGAAACGGAAATCCCGGGACAGGGTAACCGAATTGAAAACGCCCAGCATGATCAGACCGAAAAAGATAATAATCGCCCCGGCAATCAGTCCGCCTTCGTAGCGGTATTTCAGGAACAATCCACCGATGGCACTGGCGCTGGCGCCCATGGCGACAAAGATAACCGAAAAGCCAATGACGAATAACAGACTTAAAGACATGACCTGCATACGGTTTCTGAAGGTTTGATCGTCGCGCACGTCTTCCAGCGATTTGCCGGCAATATAGGAAACGTAGCCGGGCACCATCGGCAATACACAAGGAGATAAAAAAGAAACGACCCCGGCAATAAAAGCCGTTAAAACGCTAACGCCTGCAATATCCATCGTTACCGGGCCTAACTGTTGCCGTTATTTTTTTTCACGGGTGCGGCTTGGAGTTTGCGCACCAAAGGCAGGATTTTGTTCTGAAGAACTTCCGGCGTTACCCGGCCGATGTGTTTGTAGACAATGGTGCCTTCGCGGTCAACGACAAAGGTTTCAGGGACGCCGTAAACGCCCCAGTCAATGGCGACCCGGCCTTTGATGTCGGCCCCGTTCATATAATAGGGATCGCCCAATTCATCGAGCCATTTTGCTGCGTCGTCGGGTTGGTCTTTATAGTTAAGGCCGTTTAAGGGCACTATTCCGCTGCGTTTCAGTTCCATGAACAAAGGATGTTCGGCGCGGCATTCCGTGCACCATGAAGCCCACACATTGACCAGCGAGACTTGACCTTTCAAAGATTTTGTCGACAGCCCCAGTTCGCGTCCCTTGACCGGTGGCAGATCAAATTCGGGCACCGGTTTGCCGATTAAAACCGAAGGCAAATCACGCGGGTTCAGCGTCAAACCGACGGCAAAAGCCGTGGCGATGACCGCAAACAACAACACCGGGACCAAATATAACAATTTGTTTTTGGGCTGTTGGCTGTCTGTTTCTGTCTGGGTTTGTGCTGTGTTTTCTGCGGTCATGCTCTGAGCTTTCAGAAATGGTTGCTGTTTGTGATCAACTTTTGCCAAATAAATGATGCTGAATGTTGTCCGTCCCGGTCTTGAATGTGACAAATTGTGTCAGGATGAAGAATTGGCAAAATTTGTCACGTTTTTTTTACGGTTTTGTCATCAGGCCGGAATGATACGTAGACCAAAAACCCTCCCAATGCCAGCATCGGCATGGATAAAAGTTGTCCCATGGTGGCACCGGCAAACAGGAAACCCAGATAGGCATCGGGTTCGCGGAAAAATTCCACACCCATCCGTGCCAGTGCATACCCGATCAGAAACGTACCGGTCATGAAACCGGGGCGCCCGCGCAGGCCTTTGAAACGGAACAGGAATAAAAGAACAAGAAACAGCACAAGGCCTTCGAACAGGGATTCGTAAAGCTGACTGGGATGGCGCGGCAAAGGTCCGCCCATGGGAAAGATCACGCCCCACGACACATCGGTGACGCGACCGAACAATTCGCCGTTGATGAAATTGGCGATGCGGCCAAAGAACAATCCGATGGGGGCGGCGACGCTGACCAGATCGGTTAATTCCAGGAACGGCAGTCCGCGTTTGCGGGCGAACAAATACATCGCCGCCGTAACGCCTAAAATACCGCCGTGAAAAGACATGCCGCCTTTCCAGACCTGAAGGATTTCACCGGGGTTGTAAAAATAGAAATCCGGCTTGTAAAACAGCACGTAGCCCAGCCTGCCACCCAGAATCACGCCAAAAACCGCCCAGGTTAAAAAGTCATCAAGGGTTTCCTTGTCAAAATTCAGGGCATAGCGTTTTGCCAGCCATGTCATATAATAAATACCCAGCAACAATCCTGCCAGATAGGCCAACGCATACCAGCGCAGGGCAAACGGCCCGATTTGAAAAATCACCGGATCAATATCGGGAAATGGCATTGACGTCTCCATTGTAAAAACTGTTGCTTAAGTTCAGGAAATACCTGAGAAAACGGCTGTTGTCGGCAAAAAAACGGACCTGCTCGATGATTGTGAACAGGTCCGTAACTTTAACAATCAACATGCTTGTTTAAAAGCATGGGTTATTGTGGCTTTTTCGGGGCATTATTCATCATGTTGCCGGAATTCTGCATGTTGTTCATCTGGTTTTGCATCATCTGCATCATCTGCATCATGTTGGACATCATCCCGCTCATCATGGCGTTCATGTTGCCGCCCTGACCGCCACCTTTCATGCCACCTCCCATCATACCCTGGCCCATCATGCCGTGATGACCGCGACACATCATGCCGCCACCCATCATGCCTTGGCCCATCATGCCTTGGCCCATCATGCCACCCATCATGCCCTGGCCGCCATGGCGTCCACCCATTTGGCCGGGGATCAAAATACCGGCTTTGGCTTTTTGTTTGTCATCAAGCACCGCAACCAGTTTTTCGCGGGCAACGTTCAAACCCTGTCTTTCTTCCATGTGTTTCTTCATCATGGACTGGATAAATACATTCCTGTCTTTGACATCCATCGCCATAACATCGTCAGGGTTCATGGCTTTGAGACGGGCGCGGGCGTTGTCGCTTATTTTTTTGGCGGCGGCAATGTAGTTATTCCATGCGTCCGTTTGTTCAGGTTTGATATTCATTTGTGATTTTGCCGCATCGGACCAGCTGTCATCAAATTTCATCATCGAATAAATCGTTGCCGCACCGGGCATGGTCCGGGGCGAGGACTGGGCCATACCTTGACCCATCATGCCCTGGCCGCCTTGTCCGTGACCCCGGCCCATCATACCCTGGCCCATCATGTTCTGTCCTTGGCCTCCGCCCATCATTCCCTGTCCGGAACCGGCCATTTGCTGTCCGCCCTGGTGGGCGTAGGCCGGGGCCGCGATGGCAATGACGCCACCCAATACCAGCGCGCCAAGGGTCATCATAACTGTTTTTTTGCCTGTCCCCGTGGGTGTCATCATCGGTTTCATAAGTCTTCTCCTGATATATTCTGTGTTAGGCAGGATTGCCGGGTTGGTGTTGACATGAAATATATAAAACAGTTGTGTCCGGATTGTGTCACCCATCCATAAAAATGGTGACAAAACGTGGCGGATAACAGGTGCGCCAAACTTTGTAACATTTTATTTCCCCGTTTTTGTTTTCATCAAATATAATGTGTGTCATGAAAACATCACAACACATACTGGTTGTTGACGACAACCCGGAAATACTTGATCTGGTATCGCGCTTTCTGGTTCGGGACGGTTACAGGGTGTCAACGGCAGCCGATGGCCGGGCCATGAAAAAAATTCTGGCCGACGGGCGGATAGATCTGATCGTGCTGGATGTGATGTTGCCCGGTGACGACGGTTTGACGTTGTGCCGGGAATTGCGGGTGACGTCGAAAATTCCGATTATCATGCTGACCGCCAAAGGGGATGAAATTGACCGGGTGCTGGGCCTTGAAATGGGTGCTGACGATTACGTCTCAAAACCGTTCAGTTCGCGTGAATTGCTGGCCCGTATCAAAGCCGTCCTCAGACGGTATTCGCAAGCGCCGGAGCCGGATGATGCCAGCAACGGCACGAAACGCTACATGTTTGAAAACTGGTCACTGGATCCGGTAAAGCGCGAACTGGTTTCGGCGGATGATGTGGTGGTGCCGCTCAGTACCGGTGAATATGATTTGCTGATTGTTATGGTCGAACGCCCGGGCCATGTTTTAAACCGTGATCAATTGCTTGATCTGGCCCGTGGACGCAGCAGCATCGCATTTGACCGCAGCATAGATACACAAGTCAGCCGCTTGCGGAAAAAAATTGAGGTAGACCCCAAAAACCCGGAAATCATAAAAACGGTGTGGGGCGGCGGCTATGTTTTTACGCCAGCCGTCAGCAAAAAATGAACAGGTTCCTGCCGAAAACGCTGACCGGGCAGACCATACTGGTCCTGCTGGTGGGATTGACCCTGTCCCATGTTATCAGCATGCTGATTTATTCCGGGGACCGTTTAAACACGCTGGTCGCCGCCGGTGGGGAACACATGATGCGGCGCATTGCCAACGTTTCAAAACTGGTGATCGGATCCCCTGATGACTGGCAACGGCGCATTGTTGAAAATCTTAATGAACCGAATTTCCGCGTGCTCCTGACCCCCGAAGCCGTGCTGGTTTCCAAAACCAATATGGGGTTGCAGGAAAACAGTCTGGCCGCATTGTTGCGACGGAATCTGGGATTGTCATCGGGGGTACCTGTCTATGTCCAGTTTTTGAAAACCGAACACCGGGACCGGGATGCCGGTAATTACAAGGGCATGATGGAAGGCCGTGGTATGCGGGGCATGATGGAAGGCCGCGGCATGCGGGGCATGATGGAAGGCCGCGGCATGCGGGGCATGATGGAAGGCCGCGGCATGCGGGGCATGATGCAGGGCGGTATGATAATGGACCGCCGCCATCAACAGGCGCTCCGTGTTTCCATGGAAATTGAACCGGGGAAATGGCTTAATTTTATCACCAACATTGATGATGGCGAACCGTCGTGGCTGAATGTCTCGGTGATTTCCATTTTAGTCATGGCTCTGGCGGTTATTTTCCTGTCAGTCTGGGTGGTGCGGCAACTCAGCGTACCGTTGCGCACTTTTGCCGATGCGGCCAAACGTTTAGGCGTGGATGTGAACGCACCGTCGATGGCGGTTTCCGGCCCGCTTGAAGTGCGCGAGGCGGCGTTGGCATTTAATGATATGCAACGCCGTCTGAAACGTCTGATTGATAACAGGACACAATTACTTGCAGCCATTTCCCATGATTTGAGAACGCCGATTACGTTGTTGAAATTGCGCGCCGAAACCCTGGATGATGAAGACGAGCAAAAAAAGATTTTATCAACGCTGGACGATATGGAACAGATGATCCAGTCAACCCTGGAATTCTCCCGACAAGAGGCCGAGGTTGAAAAAGAAACCCGGCGCACGGTTGACTTGGGGGCGTTGCTTGACGCCATTTGTGTTGATATGGCCGATGCCGGGCTGAATGTCGCGTTTAAAGATGATGTGAAAGTCGTCCTTGAATGCCGACCGCAGCAATTAAAACGCGCTATTGTCAATATCATTGAAAACGCCGTCAAGTATGGCGAACGTGCCGAAGTCGGGCTGCAGAAAAGCGAAAATTATGTCGAAATCACTGTCAAAGACCATGGCCCCGGCCTTGGCGAAGATCAAATGGCTAAAGTGTTCCAGCCTTTTTACCGTTGCGAAGCCTCCCGCAACCGGGATACCGGTGGTGTTGGTCTGGGATTAAGCATCGCGCAAAGTGTCGCCCATGCCCATGGCGGTGAAATTTATCTGGAAAATATCAAGAGCGGGGGGTTGCAGGTCCGCCTTCGCCTGCCGCTGACGTAAAATGTTTTGCTTTTTTGCGTTGCTGTACGGCAAACAGGAACAGAATAATCAAAATCGCAAGCAGAGATAAAAACACGATTGTGCCGTTGGCGCCGCTCATCAGGCTTTGCAGGGTACCTGACAACATCTGGCCGGAACCGATCAAATCAAAGCCTTCGGGAATGTCCGCCTGAAAAACCGATGCGCCAAAAAAGTAGGCGACGTAGCTCCCGGCAAGCAACAAAATAATGCCGCTTAGTATGTTCAGATAAGGCGACAGTGATTTGATTTTTCGTGCCACCCCGGACCGTGCCAGCGCCGCCATCACGGCCAGCGTCATCAACACCGTTCCCATCCCCAAGGCATACGCGGTGAAGGACAATGCGCTGGCCACAAGCCCGCCGGTTATGGCCGTTCCGGTTACCGACAGGAAAATCGGCAAGGTGCAGGAAACCGATGCCACGCCATACCCAACGCCAAACAGCAAATCGCCTTTGACGCGATCGGGGTTTTCAGCACCGCCCATATTCAAAAGCGGAATGCGAAAATGACGGCCCCATAAAACAGCCAGCCCCATAACGGCCATGATCAAACCAATAATAAATCCGGCCCATGGCTGGGCGTTCATCAACCAATAGCCGCCCATGGACAGCGCACCGCCAACGATGGCAAAGGCGATCAGGAAACCGCCGGTCGCGGCACCGCCAACGGCAAAGGCTTTTAACAGATCCGCCGGTCCGGATGCCTGATCCCGGTGATCGGGACGGATGCGGTAGGCCAGATAGGCCGGCAACAGGGCAAAGGCACAGGGATTGGCCGTGGAAATAACCCCGGCGATATAGGCGAACAACAAGGCTCCGATCATGATTTAAAACTCATTTTTTTGTTCCTCAATTTATCCAGCGCTTGTTATCCCGTGCGCTAGCCAGCGCTTGTTGTCCCGTGCGCTAGCCAGCGCTTGTTATCCCGTGCGCTAGCCAGCGCTTGTTGTCCCGTGCGCTAGCCAGCGCAACACGACAACTTCGTAACATCCTTGTTAAAAGTCTGGGCCGCGAGTTTCAAACCTTCGACCGTGGTCAGATAGGGGAAAGTCGTATCCGCCAATTGCTGGACCGTCATGTTTTGCTGAATAGCAATGACCGCCGTCTGAATACTGTCGGCCCCTTCGGGAGCCATGATTTCCGCACCCAGCAAACGGTTGGTTTTTTTATCCCCGATCAGTTTGATCAATCCCCGGGTATCGCGGGCCGCCAGTGCTCGCGGTACATAATCCAGATTGATCACCGATGTCATGGCATCATACCCGGCGCGGTTGGCCGCCGCTTCGTTCAATCCGACACCGGCGACCTGCGGATCGGAAAACACCACCCACGGCATGGCCCGGTTGTCATAGCGCATCTCTGAAATGGAGAGGGCATTATTAACCGCGACTCTGGCACCATAGGCCGCCATGTAAACAAACTGGTCAAGGCCGGAGACATCGCCTGCGGCAAAAACATCGGGGTTGCTGGTTTGCATACGCTCATCAACCACAATGGCGCCGCCCGTCGTTTGTTTGATATTGGCCGCCGCCACATTCAAATGATCCGTGTTCGGGCGCCGTCCCGTGGTCAGCAGGATTTTTTCGGCCTTGATGACAACGGGTTTGGTTTTGTCAATAACGTGAAGCGCGATCCCGGATGCGGTTTCCCGGATTTTTTGGTACCCCAGACCGTCCAGAACAGTGATGCTTTCATCCCTGAAACATTTTGTCATCGCCTGACTGATTTCAGGGGAGGCCTCGGGCAACAGACGGCTGCGGCAAACGATGGTGACCTGAGATCCGGCGCGGGCAAAAATCTGTGCCATTTCCGCGCCGATGTATCCGGCGCCCATGACTACCATTGATTTCGGCAATGCTTCAAGTTCAAGTGCCGTTGTGCTGGTCAGCCACGGAACATCATTGATGCCGTCGATTTCCGGGATGGCGGGCATCGATCCGGTGGCGATCAGGGTTTTTCCGGCATGGATGGCATCCCCGTTGACGAAAAGCCCGCCATCGGTAAATGTGGCCTCGCCTTCGATGTAATCAATGCCCGGGTAGGCATCCAGCAAGTCAATGTATTTGGCTTGACGCAGGCTTTTGACCAATGCGTTTTTTTGCCGGATGACCCCGTTCCAGTCGGTTAATTCAGCCCCGGCGGTGATGCCGTCAAAACGGGACGCGGCTTTTGACTGATGAAATATTTCCACCGCCCGGATCATGGTTTTGGATGGCACGCAGCCCACATTGACGCACGTTCCGCCAATGGTGCCATACCCGATCATGGCCACTTTATGGCCCTGTTCCGCAGCGGTGATGGAGGCTGAAAACCCGGCCGATCCGGCCCCGATGACCGCCAGATCATATTTTTTCCCTTTGTTTGAAGTCATTGGTTTTGATCCTGTCTGTTTTTTTGTCTGTTCAGATAAAATCCGTAAAGGGCAACGAGAATGGCGGCGAGTAATGAAATGCGAACAGCATAGATAAATTCAAGCCAGAACAGAACGCCTGAAAATGCGACGGCCAACAAGGCCAAAACAATTTTCGGGTCGGGCCCGATTTTGCCGGATTTCAGATATAGTGCGTGACCGAGAACGGCCAGAGAAATGAACAGCATCGGGAACAATAAATAGTCAATCCAGCCCAGCCATGCCGACAGCCCGGCCATGCCAAAAACAATCACCAGAAATGGTGTGAAGCAGCAAATAGCAGCGAAGATCGATGTAATGAGACTTTTGTTGAATTGTTTTGACGCGTGTTCGCCACCTTCGCTGTTTGCGACCCCGTCGGCTGATAATTCGGTCATTTAGGTTATCCTGCAATGGTTGATTGGGATGATTGGCGCCATCATAAAGCCTGTTGTTGATACAGGCTCAAACGTTTTTTGCTTTTATTTTTCCGGGCTGCGGGATATGACAAATGGGTCAGTCTTTCTGACTTTTCCGCGGGGGCTTTTATGAACAGTTTGCGTTTTCCACCGGCCTTGTTGTTGATGCTGGCAACCTTGTTCTGGAGCGGCAATATTCTGGTTGGCCGTTCGGTAGGGGGTACCATTTCCCCGGTATCGACGGCTTTCTGGCGGTTTTTCCCGGCCCTGATTATTCTGGCACCCTTTATGTTTACGGATTTTTGGCGCTACCGTTCTTTGGTCCGGAAAAATATCGGCTTTTTGATCCTGTTGTCTGTCGCCGGAATTGCCGGGTTTCAAACCCTTTCCTATCTGGCATTGAGCCATACAACGGCCGTCAATGCGTCTTTGTTTTTGTCTTTGACCCCGGTGTTTGTCGCCATTATTTCATTTGCCTTGGGCGATGAAAAACCGGGCTTGATGCAAGGCGCGGGGATTTCGGTTTCTTTGCTCGGTGTGATGGTTCTAATCAGTCGCGGTAATTATAGCGTATTTGCAAATCTTGAATTCAATAACGGTGATGTGTTGATGATGGCTGCGGTTCCGTTATGGGCGCTTTATTCCGTGTTGCTGAAACGAAGGCCCAAGGAAATGCCGGCCGGTGTGTTGCTGTTTGTGACCATTTTTATAGCGGTCCTGTCGTTGATGCCGTTTTATCTATGGGATGCCGTCTATGGCGGCGGCGTCGCCTTGACGCTGGGTAATGTCATGACTTTTGCGTACTTGTCATTGTTTGCATCGGTGCTGGCCTATTTGTTCTGGAACAGCGGCGTGCGCCAGATCGGGGCCGTCAGATCGGGGCCGTTCATGCATCTGGTTCCGGTTTTTGCGACGGTTCTGGCGATTTTATTGCTCGGTGAAAAGCTCTATCTGTTCCATTATATCGGTATTCCATTGATTGCGCTGGGAATTTGGTTGAACAGCCGGACGAAGAAAGCGCCGGGCTGACTGGGCTGATCCTTAACGCCCGGAATCAGGGTTGCCGCGCAGACAGCCTTCGAGGCGTTCTTTTTGTTATATCCAAAAATAAAGAGTTTTCTGTTTTTCCGCTGTAAATTCGTAGTAAAATATTTCATCACGTCGATCAGACGGGCGGTGATTCTGAAAAATGTTTACGTTTACGTTAACGTTAAGTATGATGGCCGCAGCATTTTAAAATCTGATCCGGAAATTATGGAGTTTTTTCCCATGCCCGACAGTACCGGCACAAGCCCCGTTCATGCAGAATTACCCTATAAACCAACGCGCCCTGTTCGCTTTGTCACGGCGGCCAGCTTGTTTGACGGTCACGACGCCTCGATCAATATCATGCGCCGGATTTTACAGTCGACCGGAGCCGAGGTCATCCACCTGGGCCACAATCGTTCCGTGGACGAAGTGGTCACGGCGGCATTGCAGGAAGATGTGCAAGGCATCGCCGTCAGTTCCTATCAGGGCGGACATGTTGAATATTTCAAATACATGATTGACTTGCTGCGTGAACGCGGTGGTGCGGATATCAAGGTTTTCGGCGGCGGTGGCGGTGTCATCGTGCCGGAAGAAATCAAACAACTGCAAGACTACGGTGTCTCCCGGATTTACGCACCGCAAGACGGTCAATCATTGGGATTGCAGGGTATGATCAACGACATGATCAAAACAGCCGATTATGATTTGTCGGCGGACGTCAGCGGTCTGGAAAAAGCCTTTGACGGTGATGCCCGGGCCTTGGCACGATTGATGACGGCCCTTGAAAACGGGGTTTGCCCGAAAGAATTATCAAAAGAGCTGCGCGCCGTTGCGTCCGCGGAAAAAGATGTGCCGGTGCTGGGTATCACCGGGACCGGCGGCGCCGGGAAATCGTCCCTGACCGATGAACTGGTGCTTCGTTTCCGTGAATATTCGTCGGAGCCAAAAATTGCCATTATTGCCATTGATCCGTCGCGGCGCAAAAGCGGTGGCGCGTTGTTGGGTGACCGTATTCGCATGAATGCCATTGATGGTGCAAATATTTTCATGCGCTCCATCGCCACACGGGACGGCCAATCCGAAATACCGAAGGCCGTGCCTGATATGATCGCCGCCTGTAAAGCCGGCGGTTATGATCTGGTGATTGTTGAAACCCCCGGTATCGGACAGGGGGATGCCGGGATTGTTGATCATTCCGATGTGTCTTTGTATGTGATGACGCCGGAATTTGGTGCCGCCAGTCAATTGGAAAAAATTGATATGCTGGATTTCGCCGACGTGGTTGCCATCAATAAGTTCGACCGTAAAGGATCGAAAGACGCCCTGCGTGATGTCAGCAAACAGTTGCAACGCAATAAACAGGCATTTGATCAGTCAGTTGATGACATGCCGGTGTTCGGAACGACGGCTTCCCGCTTTAATGATCAGGGCGTGACCGCGCTTTACCAGCATTTGATCGGGTTGTTCAATAAAAAATTATTCGGAAACTGGAAGTGCCTGATCGGTACGGTGCAGACCCGTCATTCCATGGATGACGATGTTATTGTTCCCGGTCACCGGCAACGCTATCTGGCTGAAATTGCCGATACCGTGCGCGATTATCACGCAACCATCCGCGAACAATCCACCTTTGCCCGCGAACGGCAACAGTTGGCGGAATCCGCACGGATGCTGAAAGAAGTCGGGAAAAAAGCTGTTCTTGACGATCTGGAACAACTGCGTTCTGAAAAGCAGCAGGCGCTGGATCCGCGTGCTGCCAAATTGCTGGAAACCTGGCCTGAAATCCGGGAAAACTATCAACGCCCGGAACATATCAGCCACATTCGCGGCAAGGAAATCCGCAATAAAAACAAAACCGTCACCCTGTCGGGAACGGAAGTTTCCAAAATTGCGCTGCCGCAATATGAAGACGACGGCGAAATGCTGAAATGGCTGTTAAAGGAAAACGTCCCCGGTGCTTTTCCCTATACGGGCGGGGTGTTTCCGTTCAAACGGGAAAATGAAGACCCGACCCGGATGTTCGCCGGTGAAGGCGATCCGTTCAGAACCAATCGGCGTTTTAAATTTTTATCGAAACACGCCGCGGCCAAACGTTTGTCGGTGGCCTACGACAGCGTCACTTTGTATGGCTTTGATCCCCATGTGCGCCCGGACATTTACGGCAAGATCGGCAATTCCGGCGTATCCATTGCCACCCTTGATGATTGCCGGGAATTGCTGGACGGTTTTGATCTGATTGATCCAAGTACGTCCGTATCCATGACCATCAATGGCCCGGCCCCGATTGCCTTGGCGTTTTTCATGAACACGGCGATTGAACAACAGGTCCGGAAAGTGACCGAAGAAACCGGTAAAGCGCCGACAGAAACCGAACGCGACGCTATCCGCGAACAGGTGCTGAAAGTGGCGCGCGGCACCATTCAGGCCGATATCCTGAAAGAGGATCAGGGCCAGAACACCTGTATTTTTTCAACGGAATTTGCCCTGCGCATGATGGCGGATATTCAGGAATATTTTGTCAGGCATCAGGTCCGTAATTTTTATTCGGTATCCATTTCCGGCTATCACATTGCCGAAGCCGGGGCCAATCCCATTTCCCAGTTGGCGTTCACGTTATCCAACGGCTTTACCTATGTGGAAGCCTATCTGGCACGCGGTATGGATATCAACGATTTTGCGCCCAATCTCAGCTTCTTTTT
>Ga0316207_10003137_pt1 | contig 15829 bp, 15 predicted proteins | sample 6weekpyrite_MG_FD_204943 | JGI IMG/M metagenome (GOLD analysis project Ga0316207, IMG submission 204943) | Microbial mat bacterial communities from mineral coupon in-situ incubated in ocean water Damariscotta River, Maine, United States -... | ecosystem: Environmental > Aquatic > Marine >... | reverse complement strand
GGAACCTGGCCGGTAATGACAACCATTGGAATGGAGTCCATGTACGCCGTGGCAATACCGGTCACGGCATTGGTGGCACCCGGCCCAGACGTTACCAACACGACACCTGGCTTGCCAGTTGAGCGGGCATAGCCATCGGCAGCATGCGTCGCACCCTGCTCATGGCGCACCAGGATGTGTTTCACATCATGCTGCTTGAACAGTTCATCATATATATAGAGAACTGCCCCACCCGGGTAGCCAAACACGTACTCTACACCTTCATCCTTAAGGAAGTGGGTGAGTATCTCGGCGCCGTTTAGTTCCACGTATCTGTCTCCATTACTCGTAAGTATTTGTTCTTAAACTACTAAAAAGGGTAGTAGTGCCCTCCCCGCAGTCTCGGGTTACCCCGGGCGGTTCATGATGCACAACATTCTGAAAAGGCCCTAAAATGGGGCAATTCAGGTAGCCCTGAGCCAATATGAGAAAGTACTTATAATGCGCCGCCGGGTCAAGTATCGTATTGAAAAAACAATGCTTTCAGCCCAAAATCATTTTAAAAAATCGGAACCGGATCAATGACGTCCAGTATGGTTTCAGGCTATAGTGGCCAAAATACGAAGAAGGAGCACTTCCATGCGGAAAACCTTACTATTTACCCTGTGTTATGCCTTTATCGGGGGTATATTACTGTTACCTACCCATGGGATGGCCAAAACATACAAATGGGTGGATGAAAATGGAGTCACCCAATACACCGCTACCCCACCGCCCGCCGCTGATTACAAAACCATCAAGGACCCTGCCAAACCTGCGGTTGACCCGGTTAAAGCCCAGGGCGAATTAGAAAAACGCCTCGAGGACTTTAATAAACGCCAGGAAGAACAAAGCAAGGCAAAAGCCGAAGCTACCAAGCAGGCTGAAGAAATTGCAACGGCAGAAAAAAACTGCGCACAGGCGAAGAAAAACCTTAATGTACTGCAGAACAGTGTCCGCATTCGCTATACCGAAAAAGACGGTTCGCTTCGCTTCCTCAGTAATGAAGAACGCGAAGCCAATATAAAGCGTGCCCAGGATGCGATTAAATCCTACTGCAAAGAAAAGTAAACACTTATGCCACTTGCTAAATTACAAACCAATGCCAGCATGAATGATGTTGAGCAGTCCACGTTGTCGAAAGGCCTCTCCGCATTGGTCGCCCGCGAACTGAAGAAGCCAGAAAGCTATGTCATGGTTGTCATTGAACCTGGTACGACGATGTTATTCGCAGGCACGAATGACCCGCTCTGTTATTTAGAACTTAAAAGCATCGGCTTGCCTGAGTCAAAAACCAAGGATCTTTCGTTAGCATTTTGTACGTACATCAACGAACAACTTGCTATAGAAAAAGATCGTATTTACGTTGAGTTTTCGGATGCTCCACGGGCAATGTGGGGGTGGAACGGTGGGACATTCTAGACATTAGTCCAGAAAGTAACACTCGTTATGATCTGAATAATAATCATTGTCTTCTAACCACTCACTGCATTCATCAATCGCGATATTCATGTTGTTAAAAATTGCCAACACGTGCCCTGAATGAGTAAGGAGTAAAGCACGCTTATCCGCTGTTTCCTTTATGTATAGATCCATCTCTAGGTCCTCTCATTGAGAATATAGTGACAAATCTGCACCTCATACATGTCAGCCAGGTGAATGGTTGATGAAGATTCTGTGACATGCGCTTTCACAGCCTGAACGCGTGCTGACATATACTCGCAAAGAACCAACTAATAAAACGCCATATACTCATGGCGAAAACTATTAATATCTATCCCCCACTTTCCTCGACTGAACTACCCTGACCAAGTTTCGTTACAGACTGCCCCAGGTTAATTTTCCGGGAAACCGTTTTCATCAGTGTGACGGGCACAACGGGGGCATCCTTACCCATAAGTTCATCGAGCACATTTTGTGGGAATGACCAATAATTCAAATCAGCGGTAATCGTTAATGGTCCATTCACATCCTCAGGGAGCATGAACATGTAATCAACCACGCTAAAACCTTTTGCAGGAATCCGCGTATCATACAAAACACGATCGGCATCCCATAATTCCAGATGGACAACATTGCCATCCTTGTCACCCAGAACAACCTTAAACGACTTGGTCCCTTTTTCAGTATGTCCGTCCTTGATTTGCCCAAGACGGTAAACCAGTTTTCCTGTCGCATCAGTGACCTTGAAATCAAGCCACATCTCACGACCTTCTGGAAAACCGGTTGGAAGTTTATGCCCGGCACCAATATTGGTCACTTTCACCTGCACGTGTTGCATACCGTCAACTGCAAGCTTGTCATCCACCATAATCTCAACGTCTGCAGCGGCTTGAAGCATCTCTTCTGCCTGAGAAGCATGCATACTGCTCCCCAACAACTCTGGCACCATGACATTGCCACCAACAAAATAATGCGTGTAGATTTGCTCACGTTCTTTACTAAAAGGCGTAGCCTTACCGGGGTTCTTCGTTACCCCCGGCCCTGGTGTCATATGGCAATCCTGACAATGTATATCTTGACCGGCATACCAGCTGTCTTTCCATTCATCGTATGTTCTCTCAACAGGCAATTTATTAAATGGATGCGTGACATTGTGGCATTGTGCACAAAACTCTGATTGCGTATGAAGTTTGGAATACGCTGTATCATGGTAGGGTGATTGTGAATCCTTGAATGGTCCAAACTTCAATTTTTTGCCATGCAATTTTGGGGTTAGAACGTACGAGCCGTTACCGATCCCTGTCGATGCAGATATGTTATGACACACTTCACATTGAACACCTTCATTTGCCACTTTACTCATATTTTTACCTTCAGGCGTAGCCTCACCAGTCACTAGTCCGATTGGTGTATGGCAACCAATACATAACTTATCGACCTTCCCCTCCGTGGCCTTGCTTGCCATATTCAATGCCGCGCGGTACACAGGGTCTTTCCATGAATTAGAATGCATTGAACCTTTCCACTGTGTATAGATCTCAGTATGGCACCCACCACAGGTTTCGGGTTGATCAAACATATCAGGGGTAACGTTATCTATCTTTCCAGTCGAGGCACGTGAAGGATAGAAATTTGCCTTGTCTTTATTCGCAACACCGGTATCTATGTGGCCAGTATTGTTATGGTGATCAACCATTTGAAAACTGCGATTAACCGTTTCAGCTTCAAGTGACAGGGCCGTATTACAGGCAAACATACACAGCAGTCCTGCAAGCAGGATTTGGGGGGATTGCATTCCTTTGTCTCCATTTCGTCCATGTATGGGCATCACTGATTCGTTCAGTATTCACCCATTAGTATTTCGTCGCGCAGCATATAGCGTTTAAGATATGCGCTCAATAGGAATTCGTAGGTTACCGTGTAGGGAAAGTGATATATGTGATCGTTATCACACAAAAAATAATCAGTACTGTCGAAATGGATTCAGTCCAATACGTGTTACTAACTAAAAATATACAACGAGGTCAGCACTCCATTACTAAAACCACTTAGCCATTTTCCGTCATAATGAAAACGGGTAGAAGCAGGTAGCCATTATTCACGTTGTGTAACTTTGTGGATTATTATTTTTTTAGAACATACCATACAGACATCTTGTCAATCGTGTGAATCCTGTCTAATACTTTTCAAGATAGATTCCTACATTTTCAGGAATGATGGAGATTGGCTTTTAGGAGAGAGGGTAAAACTCACTTCGCGTTCCCTCGCGATAGTTTCCATTGACTTGTTTTATGGCTAGAAGCCTAAGCTCGCTAAAAGGTCATCCACTTCATCCTGACCTGAGACGGCAACTTTTTCATCCTTGGTACCCGCAACAATTGGCCCAGCGGCCTTGATGTCCCTCTCTTCACTTTCTTGTTTTTGACTTTTTATACCCGTGATTTTAACCAGTTCAACCAGGTTGCCTTCTACCGTAGTGACCAGTTCGATGACCTGTTTAATAATTTGTGATGTCAGGTCCTGGAAGCCTTGTGTCATGAGGATGTCGTTGAGTAATTTACTCACATGGGTTGAGTCTGTCTGGATGTCTGAAAGAAAACCGCTCAGCTCTTTAACCACGTTCCTGAACTCATCAGCATCCATGTTGCGTTCCTGGAAACGGTGCCATTTCTGAAGCAGTTCATCTGCATGACTCTCAAGTTGCTTTGCCACTGGAACTGCTTCATCAATCGCGTCCATGGTCTTGTTCGCTGCTTCTTCTGTCATGGAGATAACCGAATTCAGGCGAGTCTTGGCATCAGGGATTTCTTCTTCTGCAATGTTGGTAATGGTCGAGGATTCGCAAAATTCGTTCAATGCATCATGCAAACCGCGTGTCATGGTGCCAATCTCATTGTACAAACCTGATTGGCAAGAGGTTACCAGGTCGTCTGCAGCACTGTTACAAGCCTCGTATTCACCCGATTCATAGAGTGAGGCAATATTTCTCGCTTGCTCAACGACCATATCGCGCAATTCATCTTTGCTAATCATCTAAACCACCTAAAAATTCTTGTTTTTGCTAACCTGATAACACCCAAAAACCGGGAGGATGCATCCATTTTTGGATAAGTATAGTCTTATTTTCGGCAGACGCTAGAAAATCATTAGTGATCAGATGCTTCCAGCTTATAGTCCCTTCGTAAATCGGCAACAATTTTGTCAATCAGCTCGGTCAACATTGCGTGCAACGACATCGCCTCTTCGAAGTTATTATCCTGGATTGCAACCTGAATGGAGCTCACCGTGGCATTCAGATCTGTCAGTTCAAAATAACACACCAGACCTAGCAGTTTATGTAGATCACTCCGTGCGGCAGCGTCATTACCATCTTTAAAGTCCTGCAGTAATTCTGAATTATGCAGCCATAGATTATTAATCAATGTTTCAACCATATCTCTAGGCAACTTGGTTGAGGTCCCTGAGCCAGTAAGCTGCTGTTTGGAGTTACTCATCGCGTCGCTGACACGCCTACCGGGGACAGTCTTACAATATTTAAGGATACTGGCGATAATCGCTTCTTCCTGGATAGGCTTATACAAGCACTCGGCAAATCCTACCTCTAGCAAGGTATTATTTTCATTTGCAAACACATCTGCCGTTACTGCTACGATAGGGATGTCTGAATTGTTATTTTGCAGTTTACGTATCCTCGTCAACGCTTCAACTCCATTCACTTCCGGCATATGTAAGTCAACAAACACGATGTCATAATACTTATCACGGCAGCGGTTTACGGCCTCACGACCATCACTTACACAGTCAACGCGTACGTTGTGACTGACCAGAAGTTCATTGATATACGTTCTATTAAACTCGTTGTCTTCGGCAACTAACACTCTAATGTCAGACAAGTCCATGTCTGAATAACTATTATCGGGCGTTGTTTGACTTTCACTGCTTGTTATCATGAAGTGTCTTTCAACTTCATTTTTTAATACACCTAGACGCACGGGCTTTTGAACAAACCGATGCACCCTTGATAGATCTTCATAACCCGGCATACGTGTTTCATCACCACTAATCAGTATCAGTAATTGACCCGCATAATACTTTTTGATGGGTAAGATATAACCTTCATTCAAATAGGACATGTCATAGCCCGGTGATAAGGAAAGTATGATCATATTTGTATTTATATCGGCACTATCCATTTGTAACGCATAAAGCAGGCTATCCAGGTTCGCATGAGTAAATGTAGGAAGTCCCATGTGAACCAGGTTATTTCGTATCGCCCGTCTTGACTGCACATGCTCATCCAGTATTAGAACTGCTCCGCCATCATGCAGTGAAACATGTGGGTGACTAAAATGTTTAACTACACCTATAGGTATGGTTATTGTAAACGTAGTACCGCGGCCTTGCTGTGACTCAAATTCAATATTGCCACCCATCATTTCAACCAGGCTCCTGGATATTACGAGACCAAGACCCGTCCCGCCGCGTTTACGTGTGACAGATGCATCTTCCTGATAGAAAGGTCTGAACAAATCCTCCTTGGCATCGTCGCCTATTCCAATTCCAGTGTCGATTATAGAAATAGACAGGCTTTCGTTATCAACCATTTTTACATGCGTAATAATTGAACCTTCGTCAGTAAATTTGACGGCATTATTGACCAGGTTCGTCATCACCTGGGTAATACGTAATGGATCTGCGTAGACGGTATCAGGAACATCTGAACCAATTAACAACACCATTTCAATTTTCTTGTCATGTGCTGCCGGACTCAGCATGGACACCGTATCTTCAAGGTACTCTCTAAGGTTGAACTCAATATTCTTAATCTCCATATTACCCGCATCCAGCTTGGAGAAATTCAATATGTCATCAATGACGGTGAGTAATTGTGTCGCGGCACGGTTTATCGTTCGGGTATATTCAATTTGCTTGTTATCGTGTGCATACTTTGCGAGCTGACGACTAAACCCGATAACAGCATTTAATGGCGTACGTATTTCATGACTCATATTTGCAAGAAATTCAGACTTGGCATCTTTTGCCTGCATGGCCGCATGACGAGCCTGCTTCAATTCAACATTACGTCGTTGTAACGTATCGACCATTTGTTGTAGCTCACTAACAGCATCCGACACCTTTGTTTCCATGCGTGTATGCGATGCTTCCAGCTCACCTGCCATTGCATTCAAATTGCGCTGTAGCTTTCCAAGCTCACCACCATCGTTAGCCTCAAGTCGTGCATCCAGTTCACCGCGAGATAACCGTGCTACGGTTGACATGATTTTTTTCATCGGCGCGACAACGGATGTACCTATGCGCATAGCGAGGAACAGACTAAGCAGGAGCACAACACCGATAATGATTACCGTGTTTGAAATAACTTGTTGTTCCTTTTTTACATAAGCCTCTGTCGATAAGACTATTCTTACCCACCCCACAACCTCATCTGAGACCTGTTCTGTCTCGTCCTCAAGCAGCTCATTAAGTGCATCTTGCTCAATACTTGTCTGGTAAACGGGTGCGCGAAAAGCCATCGTACTCTTGGCAGAAACAGATGAGTGGATATCTACTGCACCATTATCAACACCCTCTTCATAGGCAATACCACCAGCATTATCAAACACGCCCATATAGACCACATCTTTCTCTTTCACAACGCTTTTGACGATCTTGGAAATAATCTCTTCATTACCCGTTACCAGGCCAAATTCACATGCAGGAGAGATATTATTAACAATATAAGCTCCACGTTCATTCAGTGCTGCACGAATATCTTCTGTACGGCTACTAATGGTGTAGTAACCCAATATTATTGAGATAAGTGCGACGGGCACAATCGCAAGGAAAAAGATTCTCGTCCGAACGCCCCAGTTTGACAAGGCTAAGCTATTCACTTGCGTGCCTCACTTTCTCGAATTTTTGTTTCGATGCTACCCGGGCTTGCCAGGATCATATTTAATTTGCGCATAGTTTTTTTATTAATTTTGACTGCAAAAAGATTGGGGTATTTATTCCATGTAATGTCCTTATTACCTGATGAATTTTCTGATAGCCACGCAACGGCATTCTCACCGGCCTGGTATGGGGAGGTGTAAACGGCCGCCAATGCACCTGCATCAACATACGACTGTGAATAACCAATAACCGGTTTTCGATTTACACCCGCCAAATAGAGTAGCCATTTCGCAGTTTTCCTGTTCATGACTTTTCTGTCATACAGCGCCACGTATACGCTTGTACTGCTGACAAGGTTTTTTATCGCATCTAATGCGCGCTTGTCATTGTCTTCTTCAATATAGGAAAGGTTGATAGATAGCTTTTCGGCTTCACTAAGATAGGCATCAAGCTGTTGCTTTGAAGAGGGACCGAACACCATACCGACACCATTTTTATTATGGCCGGTAACTATCTTTGCAAGTGCCAGCAACCGGGATGCGGGTTGCCCCAGGTAAAGTACAGAATAATTACTGCCAAGCTCTCTTCCGGCAGTGTTGACGAGCGTACGATATGACTGTTTCGGAACGAGTATGCTTAAGACGGGTTTTTGCGTGGGGTGTTGTATAACATAATTCGCGGCCTTACTGCCCACCGCGATCACATAATCGGCATTTTCATAAACGTCCTCTGCCCTTGTGCGCTGTATGTTATTAAAGGTCTTTAGCTTATATTGGGCTATACTCGAGTTATCGAGTGTATCCTCTATCCCTTCCACTGCTTCATAATAGAGTCGTGAGTCACTGCTGAGGACAACTGATATTTTTATCTGTCCATTTTCTGCACTGGACACAAACGATGACGTGCACAGCAATATAGTTGCCATCAACAACTTGCAATATAAGAATAATAACCTGTGCATAAACGTTACTTGATGAGTGAAAACGATTTAGATATCGTCAAGAATTTTTGCATTCCTTGTCTTCACGACAACCTCTGTTCTATTTGATGCTCTAAATAATCGTAATATAGCCGTGACGTGAATTTTGACTGTATGCTCTGATACTGATAACTCTCTTGCCACCTCCTTGTTTGACATCCCTCGTGCCAACAGGGCCAATACCTGCTTTTGCCTGTTAGTAAGGTTTTTTGCAGCTTCGACGACGTCACTAAGGTTTTCAGTATTACTGCTGTTTTCGCCTGCATCACTGTATTGAGGATTTTCCTCTCCTCTATTTGATACTGCCGTTGTCTGCATCATGCCAGGTGGAATGTAAATCCCACCGCTTTTGACCAGTTGAATTGCGCTAAGCATAATATCCATAGAAGCAGATTTCGGTATAAAACCAGCCGCGCCATAGTCAATGGATTTACGCATGTAGTGTGGTTCTTCTGCAGCAGAAACAACAATCACCTTAAGCTCAGGATAGACATCACACAATTTGCATAACAAATCGAATTCCCTGGTACCTGGCATAAACAGGTCCAGTAACACAATATCGATATCAGGCTCTGATTCTAATTGCTGAATTACGCTGTCTTTATCTTCGGCTTCTACTATTGCACTCGCGACACTTTTATCGAGGAGTGCATGCGCCATACCTTGCCTGATCAAGGCATGGTCATCTGCTATCAAAACCTTCATTAATCCTCCGGATTAATCATTGATGTTCAGACGATTAGGTGTCTATTAGACCGGCTAATCACCTATCTTGCACTACCCTATACGAACTAATGCTTTGGTAGTATTTCCTTTTTTTCAACATTTTTTATACTGTTTATGACCACCGGGTTTTCTCTTGACCCGGCAAACGCGTTCACGGCTCATCTCCTCAATTAGTCGTGGATCATCTCTACGGGCACCTTCGCGGTGCCCGTTTTTATTCTCCCATATAATCATCATGGGATAACCTGTATTATCACTTTTCTCATGGAAATTAATACTCAAATTATTTCATATGCTTATACCATATAGTTCACTTCAACCTGCAACTCTCGATAACCTCATCGAGGCATTTATTGATCGAGAAGGAACCGATTATGGGGACCAAGAGTACAGCCGTGACGAGAAGGTCGCTCAAGTACGGTTACAAATTGAAGCAGGCACTGTCATTATTGTATTTGACGAAGCAAGTGAAAGTTGTAATCTAATACTGGCTGAGCATTACTCAGAGGTATAAAGTACGTGTTCTACGTTGAAGCTGTATAAAAGTTCATATTGGCGATAAACTCGCCAAATGCATGAGGACGGTGAATACTATGTATATATTTGTCGGAAACCTTTCCCCCCAAACTCGTGAAGTCGATATACGTGAATTCTTCAGGTTCTATAGCAAACAGCCGAGTATTGCACTCCATAAATCCCGTTACGAAAATATCACCCGTTATTTCGCCAAGGTTACTATTGAGCCCGACAAAATGGCGCTCAAGGCGATCAACAAACTTTCTTCAAAAAGACTCAACGGACGGCCAGTTCAGGTCAGAGAATATCATTACCGTGCAGGGAATAATGATCGACGCGCACTCAACTGGCGAACCTTACCCTGGAAAGGCGTAGAACGACGCGTCGATGAACGACGCTTTAAAGCGAAAAGCATTGAGTCATACTCACCAAGTTTTACAGGTTATGCCGGCCTTGCAATGAAAGGTAATTAATTAGACAGATGGCATCACGTTCAATCACGTCATTTCAGCGTGACAAGCATGAAGACAGGTATGCCACCCTGGAGCGTAGGCATACCCAGCACGTTCGGCATCCTCCCTGGCAAGATAGGCCATGGGTCGTAGCGGCTGAGGGACGCCAACAAAAAGTCGGCCACACACTAGAGTGTAAACCCTGTGAATCGAACTCAGATAAGTAAACCTGTACCTGCCGTGCTGGGGATATCAAATTCAGCTGGATACTCAACCGACTTAAAATACAAGCCGTGAGGCGGTGCGGTGATGCCGCCTAGTGTACGATCACGAAATTTCAAGACCTGTTGAGCCCATCGAGGTTCCTTTTCACCGCAGCCAACCGTCATAAGTACACCCGCAATGTTTCTCACCATATGTTGCAAGAAAGCATTTGCCTGGATTTCAATACAAATGAATTTTCCCTCTCGGCTAATTTCAAGCATGCTGATAGTCCGAATCGGCGAACTTGCCTGACATGCAACTGCGCGAAATGAACTAAAATCATGTTTGCCGAGAAAATACTCTGCCGCTTGCTTCATTCTATTCACATCAAGTGAACGATAGTCCCATGTCACCCTTTTAGATAACACGGCTGGTCTGACCGGTTGATCAAGTATGATGTACTGATAGGTTCGACTCAGTGCGGAGAACCTGGCATGAAACTCATCATTGACAGGCTTTGCCCAATGTACAGAAACTGAACGAGGCAAGTTTGCATTCGCCCCGGCAACCCATGAGTGCTCACTGCGCTGTGCAGATGTTTCAAAGTGAATGACTTGCCCGAGTCCATGCACACCCGTATCTGTGCGGCCCGCGCAAATCACCTTCACATCATGGTTAGCTACAATGGATAAGGCCTTCTCTACGTCCTCCTGAACGCCATGACCATGGTTTTGCCGTTGCCAACCATTAAAGATAGAACCATCATATTCAATACCAAGTGCAATCTTCATTGTATAAAGGCTAATATCAAAAATAAGCTTAATGGGTATAACCACTGCCACCACTGTGCATGCATCAATACCTGTAATTCGAGTACCTGTGGTTCAGTCGTTGCCTGTGATTTTTCAAGCATCGCGATTTGCTCGGCAAGTATATCAATACCGTTCTGCAAAAGGTTCCTGCCAGGTTCTAACGCATCAATGCGCGTTTTCATGCGTTTATCAACATTAGAGGCATATTCTAGTGTCAACACCAGGCGGTAGGCAAAGATCCTCGAGTTTACGTTTAATAGCTCGAGAGGTTTGATGATCTGGGCTGTCGCCATTATCAATTGCTCACGTGCTGTTGTCTTGAGGAGCAAAATAACGGCAAGAATAATATCCAGCAAAACGGCTATACGGCCCAACCCTATCTGGATACCCTCGGTGGAAGGAAAAAAACCACCCTCAAAAATACTGTTGCCTGGAATGATCCATCCATACAGAAAAATGATTGACAGCCAGAACCACTTTAAGCGCCACACCATTTTACCAACATCTAGCCAGTAACTACGTCCGACCGTCAAAAATGCAATCAATAAAACACTTGTCACAAGGACAAGCCGTATTGGATCAGCACTAACTAGCATCGCCGACATGACAAGCAGACAGATTATCTTAATAGTCGGGTGCATAAATCATGGAATCTCTCTTAAACGAAAATAACCGGCGCCACTATGGCGCCGGTTATCTTTACTCAGACAGCCAAATAATAATCAGAGCTGATCAATAAGTGCTTTAGCTTCGTCTTTCTGGGTGTCTGTTCCTTCGGTGAGCACTTCATCAAGAATTGCCCGTGCACCATCAGGATCACCCATATCAATATATGCCTTGGCCAGGTCCAGCTTAGTCGCGACCTCATCCATCCCAAGGATATCATCATCCTCAGCGATTTCAGGTTCAACTTCAGTAGCTAATGGCTCCTCAGCTTCAACGCTAACATCTTCAATTTCAGCAAGTACATCAAGGTCAAACTCACCTAGGTCAGTGTCTTTGACGACTTCCGCCGGTTGTTCGGATACCGTATCAGTATCCAGTGTCAGATCTGAATCCAAATCGATTGAGAAGTTATCCTCTTCGACTTCATCCAGCGCTTCCATATCAAGTGAAAGGTCATCTGAGCTATCAGTATCAAGCGTAAGCTCTTCATCAATACTGATTTCGGGTTCTTCATTTATTGCAAGTGAAAGGTCCTCATCAATGTCTGCGAGGCCTTCCAGGTCTGAGAAGTCATCCTCTGCAGCCAGTTCCTCAGCCTTGAACAATGCATGATCTGGACACAATTCCTGACCCATTTCTGTCGCTTTTTCCCACAAAGCCGAGCTCTGATCATCAAGCCCGTCATGCATCTGTGTAGCTTGTTCAATGAAGCTATCGACATTGCCCGTGGCATGGAAGACTTCCATCAACTTCAACTTCAGGTCCAATCTTTCAGGCTCTTGCTTGACCGCGTCTACCAGTAATTCTTCCGCCTGCTGATGCTTACCATAGGCCAGATAGACATTCGCTTCTGAAAGTGGGTCAACTTCACCGGCATCGGTTTCAATGACACCTTGCATGGCTGAAGGTGCAAAATCACTTAACAGTGATGTTTCATCTTGCCCGGGTTCTGTTGCCGGTACTGAAACAGGCTGTGTTGCTACATCGGGTTTACTGGTCAGGATACTTTCAGGGAACTGCATTGCTGACATCCGGCGACGCTGTATGACGATCCAGACGAGTGCCAGAACGCCAACAACTACGGCGATTAACGCACCAAGAATTGCGGTGTTATTCAACAAGCCTGCAAGAATGCCATCATCTTGAGCAGGTGTAGCAGGTGTTTGTGTAGCTGCCGGCTTGGGAGTGACTTTGGGTATGTCTTTGACTGCGTACGGGTTAATGACATCATCCGTAGCGGCCACCACTGGTTCAGGCTCTGCAACGGGTTCAGGTTGCTTCTCAACCACAGGAGCTGGTGTAGGTGCTACAGGCTCAACCGCGGCGGGTGCTTGTTCGGTATCAGAAAGTTTACCCTGCAGATCTGAAAGCGATTCGTCTTTTAATTGCAGTAGGCGCTCCATCGACTCAATCTGATCTTGAAGTGCCTGCATACGCTCTTGTAGCTCAGAGTTTTCTTTCTGCTTCGATGCCAACTGCTCATTGGCTAATACCAACTCCTTGCTATCGTCTGTACCACTTCCTTGTCCGGTGCCTTTCTTACCTTCAGGTGTCACCAACTTCACTTCAGGATCGACCTTGGCAACCGGGGCCGGGGCACGACGCTGACTTTCTCGCGTTGAGATTGTACCGGTCGAAGGAGCACTATCACGTCCAGCACGCCATGCTTCATTTTGGGCACGGGCAATACGCAATGCTTCGCCTGCTGAAGTTGCTTCAATTTCTGAACGGCCAGGTACACGCAGAATGAAACCTGACTTCAGGTTGTTAATGTTATTACCACCGAATGCTTCAGGGTTTGCTTGCTGCAATGCAACCATCATCTGAGTCATCGTCACGCCGGAAGGGCGAACCTTTTGCGCGATTGTCCAGAGTGTATCGTTACGTTTTACCGGTCCATAGCTCTCAGCACTTGTGTCAGCCGTAACCGGTGTAGGTCGACGTGGAGCTGGCGCTACGTCACTGATTTGTATTTGAGGGAACAGGCCACTGCTTTCAGAAACGACCGGGGCAGCGGCAACAGGTGCTGAAAAATCAGGTGCGGGCGTCGGAGCTGGACGCGCTTCTCGAACAACCTCCGCCGGTTTTTCGACGACTGGGGCTTGTACAGCCGCTGCTTTGCGTTGTAAAAAAACAGGTGGGTCCAGCAGTACGGTATATTCACGCAATAATCGACCGCTTGGCCAATCAATATCAACAAGAAAATCCAGGAAAGGTTCGCGGATTGGTCGTTTTGAAAAGACCTTAATGAACGCTTTGCCGTCCTTCTCGACAACTTTGAATTTCAGATTAGATAGAATCAGTGCTCGATCAATACCCGCCGCTTCAAATTCCTTTAGCGTAGCAAGCTGAACACGAATGTTATCCCCTTCACCTGGCCTCACAGAAAACAGTTTAATTTCCGCATCCAGTGGATCGTTAAGCGCTGATTTGACTTCAATCTCGCCGACACCCAGTGTGAACGCAATATTTGAAGACAACAGGCAAATCAGGGTAACAAAAAAGATTTTCAGTTTGCGCAACGTCCTGACTCCATTTTAGATCATTATCATTATTTGATTGCCCAGTGACGCGTCAGAGACAACCATTTCCCCGCATTCTTGTGGCCAGGGCTGTAAGCCAATATCTCGAATGGCCTTTATATATTTTCAGTAACTATACATTATAGATAGCATTTTACAAATATATTGCCTTTTGCAAATGTATCTGTGATGGATTCGTCAGAAATGACAAAAAATCATAAAAAACCCTAATCAGGCATCTGTTCGTAGAGAAAAAACAACCGGGATATGCCCGGTTGTTTTCTATACTGCATTAGGAAAATATAACTATTTGTTATTGCTATATTTATTTGTTTTCCAGGAGGATTCTCAGCATCCGGCGCAGCGGTTCGGCCGCCCCCCACAAGAGTTGATCGCCGACCGTAAAGGCTGACAGGTATTCATCACCCATGGTCAATTTACGCAATCGTCCAACCGGAACGTTTAAAGTGCCCGTCACCGCCGCGGGGGTCAGCTCTTTCATGCTGATTTCACGGTCATTTGGCACGACCTTGACCCAATCATTGGCCTCGGCAAGGATGCTGTGGACCTCATCAAGTGGGACATTTTTGTTCATTTTTATGGTCAATGCCTGGCTGTGACAGCGCATCGCACCAATGCGAACACAGATCCCATCAATCGGTGTAGGTTGAGCTGATGTACCGAGAATCTTGTTGGTTTCAACCTCGGCCTTCCACTCTTCACGGGTCTGACCCGTTTCAAGTTGCGAATCCAACCACGGGATAAGGCTGCCCCCCAAAGGTACACCCCACTGCTCAACCGGGTAGGCATCACTGCGCATAAAGTTCGTCACCTGACGATCGATGTCAAGAATCGCTGAAGCCGGATCATCAACGAGTGTTTTCACATCATCATGGATAGCACCCATCTGCTTGATGAGCTCACGCATATTCTGGGCGCCGGCACCGGAAGCGGCCTGGTAAGTCATCGGGCTAATCCACTCAACGAGATTGTGTTTGAACAAACCTCCAATCGCCATCAACATCAGGCTCACCGTACAGTTACCACCAACGAAGGTCTTGCCACCGTTTGCTAGCGAGTCTGTAATGACATCCATATTGACAGGATCAAGCACGATGACGCTTTCATCTTCCATTCGCAGTGATGATGCAGCATCAATCCAGAATCCCTGCCAGCCAGATTTGCGAAGTTCAGGATAAATTGATTCCGTGTAGCTACCACCCTGACATGAAATAATGACATCCATCTGCGAAAGCGCTGCAATGTCTTTTGCATCTTTCAAGGCGGGGACGTCTTTACCGACATCCGGGCCCGGCTGACCGGTTTGCGATGTTGTAAAAAACACCGGTTCGATCAAATCAAAGTCTTTTTCCTCACGCATGCGCTGCATAAGGACTGAACCCACCATGCCACGCCAACCAATTAAACCTGTACGCATCTTGCTGCTCTCCTGAAAACTTTTTTCTAAAGTTTCTAATTCATCATTCCCAATCAGTACTTGTTATTTCGCGCTGCGCATTGCCGCAACGACGGCATCACCCATTTCAGCGGTACCCACAACGGTCATACCCTCTGATGAGATATCCACAGTACGCA
>Ga0316207_10003136_pt1 | contig 15833 bp, 14 predicted proteins | sample 6weekpyrite_MG_FD_204943 | JGI IMG/M metagenome (GOLD analysis project Ga0316207, IMG submission 204943) | Microbial mat bacterial communities from mineral coupon in-situ incubated in ocean water Damariscotta River, Maine, United States -... | ecosystem: Environmental > Aquatic > Marine >... | reverse complement strand
CACCTTCCGCCCAGGGAGCAACCGGCAATAAAAGTATCGAAAGGTTCTCGCGTTTGGGCTCCGTAAATTTATCAGGATTTGATTTATAATACTGCTCTACCTCAGCGTCTGATGGCGCGGGCACCGATTTTATTTTTTCCTCCAACTGCATCAACAGGTCTCTTTTTTCAAGCAAAGCGACCATCTGATCGACGACTTCCACCTTTGACTCGTCCCACTCACCAGACTCTCGAAAACGCGCCTCATATTCCTCCATACCTGCCTTGATCGCAGCCTCATCCGGCTTCATTTTCTGCTTAAGTGCATATTGGGTCATCAAAGTCTGGTTGATAATATCTTTGGCGACTTTTTTTCGAAAATCGAGCAGATCCTTTTCGGGAACACTACCATGGTAAAATTTATTACGTACTGCCCCTGCATAAATCACGTTAAACTGTTCATCGCTAAGCTCAATACCATCGATCTTCGCAAACAGTTTTTGCTGGGTGACCTCCGACTTTTTGTCTTGAGTCGCTGATACGTCAGAGGGCTCCGACCAGGTCAAGCCATTGAGCATCAGCCCAAAAATCAGCAGTAAACATTTTATCTCCTTATTACAGCTCTTTCTGACCCATCCGGCTGCTCGGCACGGCATTTCGGTGATCGATTTTGATCGATTTAATGTGACGCTTTTCAACACAATTAGGCTCAGCATAGTAATTACCGTCAGTTAAAATAAACAAATAAGTTTAACAACTCTCTTTCAGTAGGGTTTTAAATGCAGAAAGGGTGCCAACTGCTTTACCAGAAGGCACCCTTTGATAGATATTAAGTAATGTTAAGACACTTACTTAGCGTGACATGCCAGACAAACTGCACTGCCATCGTTGCTGATACGCAAGAACAAGTCGTACTCATTGTTGTGTGGATCGTGACAGCTAGCACACTCTACGAAAGGCTGCTTGGCACCACCATCGATACTGGCAACAGAGCGAGTGTAAAGTTGCATATCTGACTTCTGACGAGCGCCGTCTGGCGTCGCTTCAGTATCAACCCACCAGACAGTCTGGTTGTTAATGCTCTTGTTTGAAGTCGCTTTAAAGTCGACATTATTCAATACGCCTGCAGGTGTTGCTTCGGTCAAACCGCCACCGCCATACTGAATACCAATTGGGTGATCATTTGACAGATCAGTTCCTAGCATAACAACTTCATCAGCCGGTAAAGTACCTGCTCCAGTCCATACACCCGCATTAAACGCTGCGTTTTCATCACCCATACCCGGATCATTGATCGCTGCGTCCATCGCTTGCGTACCATCGTGACACGACAGACACGCAATAGAAACAGAACCCACTGGCGCCACTTGACCTTCTAGTGTTGACGTTCCCAATGTATCATAAGTAGTATAGCTACTTGGCGCTGCCAAGGTTCTATTCCACAGAGGAACCGATGCTGAATTATCGGCACCGTGAGGCGTGTGACAGAACACACAGATCTCAGTCGTACCACTAAAGGAATTAGGGCCCGTACCGGTTGAACCGAGGTTGTGTGGTGAAGTTTCAATTTCATCCGTACCGTTCGCGACAGCAAGGCTTCCAGCAGCGACCAAAAGGCCTCCTGCTAGTAGCTGTGCCATTGTTGACCAAGCTTTTGCTTTCATGTTAATTCTCCTAAGATTTCAAAATTTTGTCTTACTTTATTTGTGACTCGTTGTCAGGCTCGCCACCCACATAGACAAGTGCATCTTCCTTGCCAACTCTTGCAAAAACCTTTTAGAAAAAAATATGAAATGACTTTTAATCTTTATATTTCAATATGTTAAAGCACATCAAAATTTAAAAAATATCTAAACAATTCATCTATTTCGACCCCTAAAAGCTGGAAAATATACCCTGGCGCTCCCAGTTCTCAGAACAGATAAATTAATTTTTCTCATTTCTGATTGTTAATGTTTGGCCTAAGTTTTTACAAGAAAGCAGCTCTTTCAACCTAGAAAACGGATGAAGCGCTTAGACAAAACTCATTAGAAAAACAAATTGGAGTTTGCGGATCGCTGCAGAAGGTATTTTACGGAACAAACTCCTGACTACGGGCGTAAGACAGGCTTAATTATTTAATGATCGCCTACATAACTACTAGCAACACCAAGCTGGGTGCTTGATCTTTTGCCTGAAAGCGGACGCCAAATACAAAAAACCCCGAAAAATATTTCGGGGATAGAGGAGAGAATAGATAATGCTGACTTTTAATTGTCGCGTCAAACGAGAACCCGGCTAGTAATCTTCGTAGCGGCTGAACTGCCCAAGATTGCCATCAGCATCAAATGCGACCACTGTAAAAGGGTCTTTCCGCCCTGTTTCCATGCCTGGCGTACCATGAGGCATGCCAGGAACAGCAATACCTGCGGTTCGCTGGTCACCCGATGCCAGCAAGCGTGTAATATCCTGAGCGGGCACATGACCTTCGACGACATAGCCATTAATCACAGCCGTATGGCACGACCTCAAATTCTCAGGCACCTTCAAGCGATTTTTGACCGGAGACACATCCTCCATAGATTCAACCGTCACCTCAAAGCCACGCTCACTTAAATGCTCAACCCAACCCGTACAACAACCACAGGTTGGTGACTTATATACGGTAATTGCAGTTGCCAGTTCATTTGCCTGAGATGCCTCATTAACCGGCGTTTCAGCCCCGACCACACCCGAAAACAGCAATAACGTGATCAAGAAACTTCCTAAACCATGCATTTTGTTCATAACCGTTACCTTTCTATCAATACGAGCCCCTGCAAAATACGTATTTCTACACTATTAACCAGAGGACTTCGTCAAAATTAATCCCAATCACAGTCGGGGTTCGAGCATCAACCCTTATTGACTGAAATTGAACCGACAAAGAGAATGCTCTCAAAGTCCCTGTTCAGACTCTTACTGTGAAAATTTTTCATCTCCGACGCCCCGCTCCATGAGATATTATTACCGATTGCTACCGGTGAAACAGGCGCTGCCAACCACTGGCCCGTTCCGCCCACATCCACTTCGATATAGTTATAACCACCTGCCGAGGTGACCGATTTAACCACACCGGTATTTTGTGACGCTGTAGCAGACTGCGCTGTTTCTGGCACCACCCTCGAGACGAAAAGAATTTGCTCAAAGGTTTTACCCAGGCCCTTGCTCTGAAAGTCCTTCATGACCGCATAATCACCCCAGCGAACATCCATTCCCTCGCTAACACTCGCCTGGCTGGCGGCTAACCAAAATGTTCCCCCGCTGTTTTGAACTTGCAAATAAGTATAACCACCGGCACTAGCCGATGATATGACACGCCCGGTATGACCCGGATCGGACACCGCACTGCCAGCTCCGGCTTCCTGTGCGGGAGCGGGAGCAGTCGTATCCGCCGCCTTCTGAGCATCCGTACTGCCATCATCCTGTGAACAGGCAAACAAACTGGTCGCCAGTGCGATTGTGAGTAATTGCTTTTTCATTGTCTTGTGACCTCATATTAATTAAAACTAAATAAACAGCTAACGCTTCAGGCCAACAGCAACCTTGACTGCTTGACCACTTGATACCCAATAATCTTGTTGTCTATCTTATGACCTGTTACCACCACAAGCATAACTCTCATATTCAGGAATTTAACTAACGCGCTTCCCAATCATAAGAATCCAACCGCTCGCACTTTTACACTCGGCACACCTCTACTGATTTTTTTTCTCACTCAGATAACCCGTACCCTCCGCGACACGGTGCGGCCTGAACACCTCAACTTTCCGCAAATACTGATCAGCCATATAAACGCGTCCATCTTCATCCACAGCCACCCCCGAAGGTAGCATGAATTTGCCAAACCCTCCGCGAGCATTTCGCGAACCTACATCAAGCAATAACTGCCCTTTCTCATTAAAAATTTGAAAGTTACCAAATGCAGCATCAGCAACATAGATATTGCCATCAGAATCCACATCAATCCCCTTCGGACGGGAGAACTGCCCCCCCCGGCGGCCAATACTGCCAAAGGTGCTCACAAATTCGCCTTCAGGGGTAAACACCTGAACCCTGAAATTACCGCCATCGACCACGTAAAGCATACCATTTGGCGCAATAATCGCTTCTCGCGGTAAATTCAACTCACCCTCGCCACTACCGCGTTTGCCAATGTTATATAGGTGCTCGCCAGATTGAGCATCAAACACCAATACCTGATGCTGGGTACTCTCTACACCACCGGTATCGACCACATAAATTCGGGTCCCCTTGGGATCAACAGCGATACCGGACGGTCGGCTAAACATACTTCTTTCACCCGCTTCAAGAATATGGTTTCCATCACGGTCATAAACCTGTATCAGCTTGGCCGTTGCATCGATTACATACAAGTGCCCCTGAGCGTCAGTATCGATTCCGATTGGCTTAAGTAAATTCCCCGGCGTCTCTGTGCCGATCTCAAAATACTTTGACTCAGGCACATCAAATACATGCACCAGGCGCTTTGCTGTATCGCTGACAAACACGCGCCCTTTATGCACAGTGATACCAAAGGGTTTAGACATCCCAACACCTGAGCGCTTCTCCCCCGTCAGCAACCTTTTAAAGACGGCTTCTTCCTCTTCTTTCTCAATGTTCGCACTGCTTTTGAGCATTCTTTCATAATGAAAACGCGGCTCATCTGGCGGCGGTGGATAGACCGGAAATTCAATTTCTTTCTTGACGTCAGTCGTCGAACACCCGATTAACAGCGAGAAAAATAACATCAGGGCAGTCATGCCCAAACTTTTTGTTATCGTGAAAAAAACATTCATAGCAATTCCATCGGCAAAGTTAATATTACGGCCCGAAATCAACACCAAATCTTCTCATATACTTTTTATATTGAATACGTTTTACTCAACACCACCGAATACAGAGAAAGATTTATGGGCAACCCATCTTGAGCGACTCAGACAAATTGGAATGCAAGAGGTACGCCATAAACACAAACCAGGCGCTTCGATTTGCGTGGCACTCTAATTGCTTTAACTTTTATGATTCGTAGGCTTTGTGATTCGCAAGCTTTATGATTCGTGATTGAAAGCCCACAAAAAGCTTCAATGAAATTGGATGCACTCCCTTTAGAGCTGCTCTACACTATAGATACCCGTTAACAAGAGAAAGAATATGATCTATCGGACACTTTTTATTCTTTTAGCACTAAGCTGTATAGCGAGCGCTGAAGCGCGCACCAAAGGCGCAGCAGGAGGCAACAGCACCGATGGCGCCACTCTTTACCACGACTACTGTTCGGTCTGTCATGGCGACTCCGGGCAAGGTGCAATGTGGTCTAAAAGCGGCCTTGATCCCGCGCCTGTCAAATTCTCCTCTGATTTCGCCAAACAGGAACTGACCCGTGAGCGCATGATCACCTCTGCTACTTACGGGCGGTCGGAGACCGCCATGGTAGGCTGGGGAACGCGCCTGAACAGCTCACAAATCGCGGCAATTGTTGATTATATTCGATCCGAGTTTATGGAAATTACCGATGAGAACCCACAATTGGCGGCCCAAGCCACAAGTGAAGAATCGTTCACCGCAGCAGATATGTCAGAAAGCATGCCGGAAGAACTGTCAGGCGATGTTAACCGCGGCGCATCACTCTACATGGTCAACTGTGCGACCTGCCATGGCGTCTTTGGTGATGGCCGGGGCCCTAGATCTTATTTTATCAGCCCCAAACCCAGAAACTTCACGCACGCCGAATCTCAGGCCAAGTTTAACCGGCCATTTTTGTTTAAAGCCATCTCGAAAGGCCGCCTGAAAGCCGAAATGCCTGCCTGGAGCACCGTCTGGAGCAACCAGCAAATAGCCGATGTCGCCGAGTTTGTGTTTCAAACCTACATACAAAAAGACCAGCCGATCATCAAACCCGACAAAACGGACGCCAAATAAAGTTTACAGGCTTTGTCGAGCGCGTTACATTCGCCCAGGATGAGGCGCGCTATATCAAGAGCGCGCCTTTTAGGCCCTGATATCAGAAATATCCTTCAGATTAAATGAGATTGAAATGACCTATCGGGTAATCAACCACATACAGATAAACTTAACGCAACCACTACGCTGCCTGCCTTCGTCATTATTGTTGTTATTACTATCGCCATTGCTGCTCTTCACAACTGCCGCTCAAGCAGAGTCTGCCACACCCATCAATAACCATGAAACCGGCAGAGCCATATATAATTACCGGTGCTATTTTTGTCATGGCTACTCGGGTGACGCTAAAACACTGGCGTCGACCTACCTGTTCCCACCCCCAAGAGATTTTACCAATAGCTCTCTTAAGGCGCTTGATCGCGACACCATGATCAATGCGGTGACACACGGGCGACCAAAGACCGGCATGACCAGCTTTACCCGCTTATTAAATCCAGCGGAAATTGAGTCAGTGGTTGATTTTATTCGTCAAGAATTCATGACCGATCATAAACCTAATACCCGATACCATACGATTGAAAATGGCTGGAGCAACCACCAACGCTACGCCATCGCCTTTCCATTTGCGAAAGGCGAAATTCCGCTGGACACGCCTTGGGAACAACTTTCGCCCGAGCAAAAACAGGGCAAAACACTCTTTATGGAGAGTTGCATCACCTGCCATGACCGAGCCAAAGTCATCGACGAAGGCCCTGTCTGGACCTCTCAGTCACTGTCATACCCACGCAACAATTTTTCTTACTCTGACATTGACGTTCAGTCAGGCGCCAGTATTTACGCAAGTCATGACCGCATTCCAGATGCCGATAACCTTTCCGCTCAAGCGAAGCTGGGACAAGCCCTCTGGCAGCAAAATTGCGCCTTTTGTCACGCCGCAGATGGCACAGGAAAAAACTGGATCGGCAGCTTTATGGAGCCAAAGCCAAGAGATCTGACGAACCCCGAATTTATGCAAGCGATCAACCGTACCTACCTGCAACACGCCATTCAAAAAGGACTCAGAAACACCTCAATGCCCGCCTGGGAAAATGTGCTTTCAGCATCGCAAATTGACGAAATAATTCAATACATCTCCGAAGCCTTTCATCCGGTAGCCAGCGACTAAATTTCTCATGATCGAGCTGACTCAAACTGTTTTTCAGTTTTTGCTCAGCCGGGCGCCATACTCCCATTAGTGAGACGAAAGAGGCTTGCATTCCTATTTTTGAGACTAACATCGTCGCATCATTTGCCTTTTTATCCAGTAACCGGGTAAGTGCCAGCAATTTTGCAGCCCTGCCATCCATGGCATCTGAATTGCAGTTGATAAACAAAATAGTCTTTCGCTTTTTATTATTTGAGGTAATTCCTTGAAAAAAGAGTCACAAGGGAAAATCAATAAAGTCATTGGCATTGTCTCTTCGATGCCATTCGCCATCGGCTTGCTATGCGTACTCGCCCTGCTGAGCGTAATTGGAACCCTAATCGCGCAAAACCGCTCGGTAGACACTTACCGAGCAACTTACGGCGATTTCTGGTACTCGATGTTTGATACCTTCGGTTTTTTCGACATGTACCACTCATGGTGGTACCTGAGCTTATTATCGCTGCTACTTTTATCTCTGGTCATCGCGACGGTGCGTCACGGCTATTATATCGTGGCTGGAGTCAAGCCAATTAAAGTCGTACCCGCCCTGCCACGCAAACACGCTTTAAAAGTAGAGATTCAGATTGACGAACAATCCAACAAGTCGATCGAACAGGTTGGCAACGAGCTCTCCGACGAAATGGCAAACCTTGGATTCAAATCATGGATCAACAATTCGCAGACAGACCAAAACCAGCGACAGCTGTTCAGTCGTAAGGGGACAATCGGAAAACTTAGCTTTTTCCCAGTTCATATCGGTCTCGCGATCGTTCTTATTGGCGGCCTGGTTTCGACCCAGTTTGGCTTTCGCGGGGTGATGAATATCATTCAGGGAGACAGCGTCAGTGAAGTATTCATTAAAGAAGGCGACGATTATGCACCCATTCCACTGCCTTTTTCGGTCAAAAATGATCAGTTTTCAATTGATTTTTATGAGATGGGCAAGCCAAGCAGCTTTCAAAGCACGTTGTCGGTTTATGAACTATCAGAAGACAACTCACCTGCTGACAGCAACCGCCCGTTAATCGCGACCAAAACAATTTCCGTTAACGACCCGCTACGACTGGATGATATTACGCTCTATCAGGCAAATTTTGGCGATGCAGGCTCGCCAGTCGACTTCCAGTTTACCGACCTGTCAAAAAGCGACTTCCCTCAGCACGACATCAGTTCAGCCGTCCATAAGATACTGGAAGATCCTGGAACGGGAAATCGCATCAGTATTTTGGATTTAAATGAGCATACCGTGCTCAATTTATCTAATGATCCAATGGAATCCCGCATGAAAGATGTCGGACCCTCTATCGATATCAAAATCCAGACGCCTGAAGACGGCACCATTACCTATCGAAGCTACCAGCATTACCCGCATATTCTCTCGTTCAAACGAATGGGCGAGAAAAAATGGACCACAGAAGAGCTGGGCTTTCCACCAAGCGATAAAAATATGATCGATCTACTTGCGTCCTATTTGGAGCAGTTGTATAGCAAGGGCTCAAGTGGCTCATTCACCGATCAACAGCGTAAAGAGGCTTTCGCCATCACATTAAAGTCGAAGAATATTTCAATCGACAATGCGCCAGAGTTGGGAGCCGCCATTGGCCAAACGCAACAGATACTCGAAAAACACCGTCTACCAGCCCTGTTTACACTCAAGGCGTTTGACAGGATATTTTACACCGGCTTACAAGTGACCAAGGATCCTGGCGCCTGGATCATCTGGCTAGGCAGCATCATGCTGATGGTCGGTCTGCTGCTAATTTATATCATCGAATACCGTATGTGGATCAGCATCAAGCAAGCGGGGCCGAGACATTTTCTATGCGAAATCGTGGCTACCAGCTCCAGAACCAACATTGTGGGTATCCAGCAATTACGGGCAAATCTAAACAACATTGCCAACAACAAAGGCTTTCTATTGAAAGAGGTACAATCATGAACGAACTGGCCCTCCAACCCGAGCAAACATCCAGAGCCACCATTACTTTTCAGAAATGGGCAACGTATTGCCTGCTGATTATAGGCTTTGTTGGTTTAAGCATCTTCGCCGAGCACGATACACTCACACCAGGCCAGGCGCTTGATACACTACTGTCCTATAAACTAACTGGCTATGCCAATATCCTGCTCGCAGCCTCGGCACTGGTGTACATTGCATCCCTTAAATTTCAGGGCGAATTGGTCGCAAAATGGGCATCCGGACTCGCTGTGGCAGGGATGATTGGCTTATTTGTGGCTATTTTTGTGCGCTGGTTTGAAACGTATCAGGTATTGGAAGAAGGCCACGTGCCCATCAGTAACCTGTACGAAGTCACGATATTTTTTACCGCGCTGACGGTCGCAATTTATCTGATCATGGAAAGCCTTTATCAAAACCGCAGCATTGGCGCGTTCATTATGCCAATGGTTTTGGCTTCGGTCTGGCTTCAGGAATGGCTCGTTCTCGAAGGCTATGGCAGCCCCAGCGAATTAGTACCTGCGCTAAAAAGCTACTGGATGCATACGCATGTTCTGGCTAACTTTATTGGCTACGGCGCTTTTGCCGTCGCTGGCGGCTCGGGTGTCATGTACCTGATTCGGGCACGACTTGAAAAAAAGGGTAAGACCGAAGGTATTATTCGCTCACTCCCTGAGCTTAAGATAATTGATGACGTGATGTACCGGGCAATCGCGATAGGGTTTCCCGTATTCACCCTTGCCGTGATTCTCGGCGCAGGCTGGGCATATTACGCTTGGGGCAGCTACTGGTCCTGGGATCCAAAAGAAACGTGGTCTCTGATTGTGATGTTAATATATGCAGGCTTTCTTCATGCGAGATTATTGAAAAACTGGAGTGGAGCACGAATGGCATGGTGGGCGATACTGGGTTTTGGTTTCACGCTGTTTTGCTTTCTTGGCGTCAACCTGTTTCTTTCCGGGCTTCATTCATATGGCGCTGTTGGTTAAGCCTTATTGTTTGATATTTTTAACGATTAACCTGAGGAATAAGCACGATGTTTGGACTGCGATTCATGCGCTATAGTATTTCAGCCCTACCGATAACAATGCTGGCCATTGCGTCCGTGCTGCTTTCTGGCTGTGCCTCAGATGATGGCCAGTCATCTTTGTTAGATGTCGGTGATTTGATTTCGGAAGTACAGTTTTCGGACTTTGAGGGGACAGCATTCCCACGGAGTGAATTTGAAAATCGGGTGGTGGTATTAAACTTCTGGGCGAGTTGGTGCGCGCCATGTCGAAAAGAAATGCCCAGTTTACAAAGGCTCGCGAACACCTTGAACAAAGATAAGTTCAAGGTGATTGGCGTTTCAGTCGATGATGATGCCAACCTGGCAACTGAGTTTCTGCTCCAGCATGATATCAGCTTTACCAATTTACATGACCCTCACCAGACTCTGGCGATCAATCGTTTTGGCATCACCGCCTATCCGGAAACAATGATTATTAGCGCAGACGGAAAAATTGTCAGAAAAATTCTTGGTGAGCAGGCATGGGATAGCCCAGGCATGATTTCGCTACTGAAACGACTGTCAGACAAAGCGTCAAGCCAGACCGGATCGTTTGCTTTTGGTAAAGAGTGAAAAACAGGGACAGTGAAATGCCAACCATGAAAGAGCAGACTAAAGTGACTCGAAAAAAAACATATTATGTTCAAAAGCTAAGCGGCAAAGGCTTTATATTTGTTGGCATGCTGTTGGCCTACGCTGCGTTTCTGATTCTGGTCGTGCTACAAGAAAGAGACCTGCCGCTGAAACAGCTTGAAGCGTATCAGCAAATACAAGAAGCCGAAAGCGCGCTGGTACAGGCTGACCTCGCTGCCTTTCACGTCGTCACTACGCTGCTATCGAACGTTAATAATAATGATATGCGCACCATTGTTCAGTACTTTTCGGTACTGCGAGAGCAATACGATATTCTGACTGAACTGTTTCCGGAAAAGGCTGAATCCTTCAAACAATTTGTCGAAACGCTCACCGTGTTACTGCGAGAACCGACCAAAGAAAACTTCATGTCTTTCCACAGTCAGCTGACGCATGCGAAACAGGAAATTGACCAGCTACTCGTTGAGAACAGAGGTAAAAGAGAGTTATTACTCGAAGAGTTTCGAACACATAGCGATCATGTCGTCATTACCACCCTGACACTCGGAATTATTGGCCTGACATTACTGGGCGGCACAACGAGTTTGTTTTTTATGCAACTCACCAAGGACATCAACCGACTACGCTTAAGAGTCAGTGAGATCATGAATGGGTATCGTGGCGCACCACTTTCTATTACCCGAAAAGATGAACTGGGTGAACTGACATCGGGGGTCAATCACATGGCGCAAACCCTCAAAGAAAAAGAAAAAGAGCTTGAACTTGAACGACGTAAGTCTTCTTATCAGGAAAAAATGAACGCAATTGAAACATTAGCTGGCGGCATCGCTCATGAGATTGGTAATCCAATAGCTTGCATCAGCGGTCTGGCTCAGGAAATACAAGACCTGACGGAAAACAAGCTGGATGCTCCCATTCAACACAATCTTCAGTCAATACAGAACTACTCGGAAGGGCTTAGCAGAATCACCCGGGACCTTTCGGTTATGTCAGCCTCAAGTGACGATCAAAGTCAGCTACTGGATTTTAACCAGCTGATCACGACCACAACGGGACTACTGCAGTATGACAAGCGTTGGGATGCGATTCAGTTTGAATATGATCTGATGCCTAATCTACCCGCTATTTCAGGTTTCAGCGATCAGCTATCACTACTTCTGAATAATCTACTCGAAAACTCTCTGGATGCACTCAACGAACAGAAAGCGCCCGGCCATTCCCCAAAAATCAAAATAACAACCCACCTGCTGGCTGATTCAGACCTGATACTCACCATTAAAGATAATGGCAAAGGAATGGCAGAAACGATACAACATCGAGCCTTTGAGCCGTTTTACAGTACCAAACCTGTAGGTCAGGGTTCGGGCCTTGGCTTGTCTTTATGCTGGTCTATTATTTCAACCCACAAAGGCGAGATCAAATTGAGCTCAGTACCGGAAAAAGGTACGACGATAGAAATTCGAATCCCAACTGACTCGCTTCAAAATTTGGATGTTGCTTATGGGTAAACGAGATAAAATAAACCCTGGTATGACCGCGCCTCAAAAAATGGCTGTGCCACACACCAAAGGCGAGCAATTGTCGTTAATGACCCACTTCACCCAGGCAATAGAGCAAGGGCCTGCGGCCGTGGTGATAACTGACACACAGGGCAATATCGAATATGTTAACCCTAAATTCGAAACGCTGACGGGTTACAGCGCTGAAGAAGTACTGGGTAAAAATTCAAGCATTTTAAAATCTGGCGAAACACCGGCGCAGACCTATGCTGATATGTGGGACGTCATTCGCAAAAGCGAGGTGTGGACCGGCGTCTTCCACAACCGTAAAAAAAATGGTGAGCTATTCTGGGAGCGCGCGGTTATCTCCCGAGTTTTGGATAGCGACGATAACATCACCCATTATGTGGCGGTAAAAGAAGATATTACCAAACAGAAAATGCTGGAAAAAAAATTGGAAGAACAAAAGCTCAAACTTTTTCACCAATCAAAAATGGCGGAAATTGGCTTGCTAGCCTCCAGTATTTTACATGAAGTCAGTAACCCCATCGCGGCGATCAGAGGCATGGTATCAGAAATTAAAGAGACTGTTGAAGCCAGCCCGCAATGCGCGGCCACCCGACAAGTCTGCTTTTATTCCAGTGCTTACAACCACTTGGTCGCGATACTGGAACATACGGATCGTCTGACCGATATTACCCATGAAATTTCAGATTTTACCTCACCGAATGCCGGGGAACGCGAGTTACTGGATCTCAACAGCGTAATAAGAAGTAGCGCCAGACTCATCCGCTTTGACAAACGATGCCAGGATATTACCTTAACCCTCGATTTAGATAAGCAGCTCCCTGCGGTCACCGGTATTAAAAATCAGCTCAGCCATCTTACGCTTAATTTATTGATCAATGCGGCAGATGCCAGCACCGGGCTGTCGGATCGACACGCCAGGGTTGACGTCAAAACAGCCTCAATTGGTGACCAGGTATTCATGTCAGTAGGCGATAATGGTTGCGGCATGACGCCCGAAATACAGGCCCACATGTTTGACGCTTTTTTTACCACCAAGCATGCGGGTAAAGGCTCCGGCCTCGGCCTATCCCTTTGCCAGTCGATTATTGAAAGTCACAACGGACAGCTGGAAATAGAGTCGGAAGTTGATGCCGGTACGACGGTAAGGGCCTTGATTCCCATTAATAATGATAAAGTTTTATAGGCAATAAATATGAGGTCCCTCCAAGTACTAATTGTTGATGATGAACCGGCAATACGGCAAATTCTGGCAAATGCAATCAACAAGGCCGGTCATTCAGTTTCGACAGCCGACTGTGGCGCTAATGCCTTGTCTCGTCTAAGCAAAGGTGATGTTGAAGTTTGTATCTGTGATATTCGGATGCCCGATATGACAGGCATTGACGTGGTAAAAAGCGCTCGGGAAACCGGTATCGAAACCACCTTCCTGATGATGACGGCTTTTGCCTCAGTGAATACCGCAATTGATGCCATGCGAACCGGGGCCTATGACTATATGTTGAAGCCCTTACGGAACGAAGACGTCATTAATCGCCTGGCTCGTTTGGGTGATGTGATCAGCTTGAAATCGGAAAACCGGGTTCTCAAAGAAATCGTCTTGCAGCAAGAGGGAAATCAATGCCAGATGACTTCGCCAGCCATGCGGGAAATAGAACGCCTGATCACCAAAGTCGCCAAAACCGACAGCACCATTCTGATTACCGGACCTAGCGGTGCAGGTAAGGGCGTTATTGCCCGTTCAGTACACCGTAACAGCTTACGGTCAAATGCACCGTTTATCCCGGTGAATTGCGGTGCAATTCCCGAAAATCTGCTGGAAAGTGAATTTTTTGGTCATACCAAAGGCGCCTTTACCGGTGCCAGTAAAGCCAAACGCGGCTTGTTTGTCGAAGCAGATCAGGGCACCATCTTTCTGGATGAAATTGGAGAGCTCCCGCTAAACCTTCAGGTTAAACTACTGCACGCCATTGAAGATCAGTCGGTCAGAGCGCTCGGCAGTGAGCAGGAACGAAAGATCAATGTTAGAATTATCTCAGCCACCAACAAGAACCTTGAGGAAATGGTGGCCGCAGGTGAATTCCGCGAAGACCTGTATTTTCGCCTGAATGTCTTTCACATTCATCTTCCCCCTTTGAGAGAACGGCCAGAGGATGTGAACACCCTGATCGATTTTTTATTAGAACAAGAACGATCAAAACTTGGCATCACCCAGACGATTACTGTTGAGCCAGAGGCTCGCGCGATGCTTTGTCAGCATCAATGGCCCGGCAATGTCCGGGAACTACAAAATGTCATTGCTCGCTCGTTGATAATGGCCGAGAATGACTGCATTTGTCCTGAGGACTTGCCGCACGGCATCAGCAAGTTCAAACGAAAAAATTCGAATGTGCTATTCGCTACATCTGGCACACTGAAGGATCAAATGCGGGCGTATGAATACGCCTTAATCAAACGGACCATAGAACTGGCTGACGGCGACAGGCGGGAGGCCGCAAATCAACTCGGGATTGGAGTATCCAGTTTGTATCGAAAACTTGAGGAGGCAGGAAATGCGTATGAAGACTAAACTGAAAACCAACGAACAACCAAGCGAACAAAAATACGAACGTTATGATCAGCATAAACTGGCTCAGTGGTTTTTGCTGATACTCTTCGCCTGTCTTTCGCCGTTTTCCTTCGCCGAAGATAATGAGCAAAATCTGGCTGACAAAGGATGGGATGAATACACGCTCGGCAATCTGATTAACGGGATGGCACTACTCGAACAGGCGGCCGAACAAGGTGATGCAGCGGGTCAGGCTCGGCTGGGGTATATTTTTGATAAAGCCGGCAAAACCGACCAAGCATTCGAATTATTTGAAAAATCTGCCAAACAGAACAATGCAGAAGGCCAGTTTGGATTAAGCAAGATGTACTCCAGTGGTCGAGGCGTAGAGAAGGATCTTACGCGAGCGGGCGACTTGATGAGACAATCCGCCGAGCAAGGCTACTTGTTGGCAATGAGAGTCTACGGACTGGCGCTGGAGACGGGAGGACTTAACCTGACACCCAACCCCTCACTGGCCTTTGATTGGATTCAGCGAGCCGCTGAGAAAGGTGATGGCACCGCGATGAGAAAGCTCAGAGAGGTCTATCTCAGAGGAGAGCTAGGACAAGAAGTTAATTTGGAACGTGCAAAATACTGGCTCGATCAGCTGAACACTCCGATCGTGAAATCCGAGGCAACGAAAGCCACACAATAAATTTTATGATTAAGTCAACCTGGATTTACACATCATGAGAGTGATCAAAACAGCAATGTGCCCCATGGCGCTTCTACGTTCGGTCATCCGCCACCGTGCGGTCGCATGGATAATTGTCACGTTGCCTTTGGTGAGTTATTTACCCCAGGTAATGGCTGCCAACACCTTTGAAGGGGAAAAAAGCTACCAGCTAAACTGTGCCATGTGCCACGGTAAAAAGGGTCGTCCCCAAATGCCTTCCGCTGCTAACTTTCAAAGAGGGGATGGCATGTTCCAGTCAGACATAACCTTGGCAAGACGAATTGAAACCGGCAAAAATGCATGCCCTTCCTTTTACGGCGTGCTAACCAAACAACAAATTTTTAATGTTATCGCTT
>Ga0316207_10003135_pt1 | contig 15834 bp, 11 predicted proteins | sample 6weekpyrite_MG_FD_204943 | JGI IMG/M metagenome (GOLD analysis project Ga0316207, IMG submission 204943) | Microbial mat bacterial communities from mineral coupon in-situ incubated in ocean water Damariscotta River, Maine, United States -... | ecosystem: Environmental > Aquatic > Marine >... | reverse complement strand
TATTTTAATCACTTTATCCTGTAAATTACTTTTTTCTAGTATTTTATCGATTATTGTAAATATTTTACTACGATTTATATCAGAAATTCTTGACTGTAAACTTAACGCCATTTCTTCTGAATCAGTACGTATATCAATTGTCTGCTTTCTTATACTTTTTTTATTGCCAGGACTCACAATAAACTCCATTTATAATAACAAAAATTGATATATTGAAATTTTATAAAACATTATTTCCATCTCTGGTTATTGTATTATTCATTAGGAATTGTTTTAAACGAAATGAGCTATAAATTAATTTATCCCGATCCTGTTTTTTTAGTGCACGCCTCCAGGACCAGTATATTTTCTCAAATAAACACATTTTTCTTAAATCAATAAAACAGTACATAATCTGTATATTCGCAGGAGAATTTTGTTGCACAGTTTCGTATACACATGTTCTGAATGATTCACTATTAATCTGATAATAACTTGCAGTTATAACTACACTTAAAGTGAAGTTATAATTAAATAAATCAACCACTGAAGAATCTACATTGCTTTTCTTCCCCACGTCTTCATCAGATTCATTTCCATTATTACTTTCTACAGGGACTTCGTGATATAACAATGCGTACCTTAATAGAATATGTTCTACAAGATACAACTGCTCACTATAACGCTTTAACGTTTCTAATTTATTTACTAAACCCGCGATAGACTTTTTAGCGGTTTCTTCATTTTTATATTGTTTAACAAAATACCAGTCAGAACTCCGTAATGAAGATTGACATAAAACTGAAACGTTTCCTTGCTCATGATATCGACCAATTCGATAGTTTTTTATACATGAAGCGTTATCAAAAAATTCTTGTGTTATTTTATTCCCGTTTATCAGAGAATCTTCTATATGATTGGCCATAATATTATCATTAACAGGCAAATCATCATCAGTATGAATATTCAAACTACTCAATTGACCAAAGTCATCTTCAATATCATCTGAAATAGTCTCCAGTTTTTTACCCAAAGATGAATCTTCACTATTTTTTACTATTTCTACACCCATTTCAGAACACACTTGTGTAAAAGGTCTATGTTCTACAACATTCATTCCAAGCTGAATTCTAACTTTTATTTGCATTCCTGCAATATTGTTATTTTTAATTGAATCAAGATAGTCAATACCTTGACCACGTTTACAAGTGCCTGATACAAGGTAGCTTAACCACATTAGTTTTGCATTTATCAAACGCTTATCAAATTCATCGTCGTATTGTGGTGGTACATAAATATAATCTAGTGATTGACCATAAATAGCCAGCAATGTACTTAGAAATTTATTTCTTCGTATCGTAAATGGATCCTGCTTCTTTATAATTATTGGTAATCCTGTATGGTATCCATTTATACCTGTACCCTTCTTGAGCAATGATTCTATGTCTGCTACGGAAGAATTTAAATACTGGTAAAAATAGCTTTCATTAAGTTTAGGGTCTATTGAGTAAAGATCTTTGACATGCTCTAACTGAGAAAAATAATTTGCAAGTATTTGATCAAAAACTAATAAATATCCCTTAAGTTGTTTAGCTTGAGCATGACGCTCAATTGTTTCATCCTCTGCAATTCCATACTTATTAATTCCGTATATATCAGGATACTGGTTCTGAATTGAATAATATTCTTCAAGGTTTGTATAATTTCCGGATGGTAGGCTAAAGTACTTTTCATATTCTATTCCTAGGTTATAGGTAGTTCTAAATTGTTTCCATATTTTATCAAGTTCACGCTGTACAATAATAAAATTGACAGGTATCTTGATACCATTTTGAATCATTATAATGGGTATGTCACTTGTACTTTCCTTAAGCTTTGTATCCAGTTGAAGAATTTCACTTAACAATACGGGAATATCTTCATTTACAACAAAACATTTGGCGTCATTCTCAACAATGACTTCAACATCACTGACATTAATGACACCTTCAACCTGCAACATGACTTTAACAATATCATTAACAGATATATACTGCGCTTTAGGTTTAAACTGCTTATCATCGATCAACCCATTCTGAAGCAATGGGCCTTCTAAAATTGAATCGGTACTCTGACCAATACTGATTTTTTCCTGTAAAGAATTGCGCTGTATTTCTGGCGCCAACAGAAGACTGATTTTAAACCATAATTTTGCCATAATAATATTGGCTGATTGATTTTCGCCAATAGTAACTATTGCTTTAACATTCGTTAACACAGGCTTAAGGATGATAATTTCTTCTATATCCTCACACAACTCTCTATGCTGATTATATAAATGGTTGATTTCATTTTTTATCTTTTCAGGAGTTACCCTACCCTCACCACCACATTCATCTACATCAGGAACATAAACAGCAATACGATAAAGTCCGTTTAGCGGAAATCTCGTTCGATTAAAACTGACATTAGAACAAGGTGTTAACCACACATTGGCTACAGCTTTAATACGGTCAACGATTAATTTACTATAGTCATTTGTGGTAACAGGGTTACAGGGTAAAATGCTTACTGGTCTAAATAGGGCCTGACGTTTACTATCAATCTCAGAATCACCTTCTCGCATAAGAAGATCCTCTAAGGGAATTTCTGCACGATATGATAATTCAGTCAAGGCGTAGCAAAGTTGCTCGAGTGTGGTAACACCCGGGTCATGTTCATTATAATCGGTCCAGACTTCACCTGATAAACGCTGAATATCAAGAAGACCAGTCTGTTTTAGCCAGGAATAATCCAGCCCTCTGTTATTCGGTTTATCAGGAATAATATTTATCTGTTTAGTCATAATTCTATACCAATCTTAATATTTGTACTTCATGAATTGATCTCAAAACAGTTATTTACACAAGCAATCCCTGTAATGTATATGTCTTTTAATCACTACCTAAATTAATAACTAAATTCAACTTCTTCACGACTTTCATCAATAGCCGTAGTAATGCTATGCTGGTTCGCCGATGTTAAGTAATACCAATCTGTTTCAAGCTCATTAATTTTTGGGAAATAATTTAATTCGATAGAATCGAGTCTATTTACATAAGTTCGGGTCTGTATAAATAAAGAAATATCATCTATAGAGGCATAATTCCCTTGTGTCGCTTCCCTTGCCTCATCAAAATACCAGGGGGATAAATACTCTATGATTTCATTGTTAAGTCTTTTAATATTTTCAGCGCTATCATTTTCTTGCTTGAATACAACATCGGCTATAACCTCAATACGAACATAAACAGGATTAGTAACATGTAATTTTAAAAATGTACTGGAATGTTTGCTGATATATGATTGAATATTTCTTATCAACTCATTTGAAGCCATAGGTGTAGTAACGTCCTGACCATTGGCACCATCTTCGCCAATCACAACAACTAGTAATACTTCTCCGGGCTTATTACCTGTTAAAGTATTGTGTGCAGACAAGGCTTTGACTTTCCATATCATTGGAAATTGTTGCAAAACCAGACGTTCATAATCCCAAACTTGAATGGCTCGTTGTTTATGGCGTAGACGTTCACCCTGCCGAATTTCAAACATCCGATAGATCTCTGCGGGTCTACCACCAAATGAGGCTATCGGCTGGTCAATTTCACCAATGCCAGGAAGCACTTCTACAGATGAGTTTATGCTATGTGCAGGTAATGGTTTAAACAGTGGATTCTTAACAATTCTATTTTGTATATAATCAGTATTTTCAATATCGAATAAATTATTTTGTATTAAATCTGGCTCTTTCTCAGCCTCATCAGTATCCTCTGAAGATTCTTCTAAATCATACACCCGTAAACTTGCAGGTAAAGCGTTTGGAAGAATCGAATTTACGTCAGGAAATAAATTGGCAAAAGAGTTTGTACTTACTCTCAACCAGGTGTATTGAGGACTAAGTATTGTATTACTGACATTATTAATCATAGGTAAATTTATATTCACTATACCTGTATTCTGCAGTCCATGTGTTGTATCAGAATCTATATTATTTAATGACAAGTTATGCCACGTATTATTAAAAAGAAAATCCCACTGTATTGAAGGTAGCTCTACTCCATTTTTTTCAATCAAAAGAAATAACATATTTAACTTTTGTGATTGAGTGATATTTGAAAATCCTATATATAAATTACCTTCTTGCCTGTAACCAGGTAATAACTGAATAGTATTTGAATTATTCAGGTTGACTTTTCGGTAACCATTTAGCGGTAGAATGTGGAAATATGAATTTTCTTCACTCAAAGCATCATAATTAGTATTAACTAATTCACAAGTAGCTTCATAGTCAATTTTTACTTTCGAAGCTTGTGGTAAATAAGGTTCATTTGGATATTTTAATTCCTGTTTAATTTGCATACATTTTTCCATACACACGGTCAAACTGGATTCATACAGCATCTTTGCTTCGCTAACTCCAGTTAGTAAGCAATTACGTATACACTCTTTATTATCAATATCAGCTAACTCACAAGTACGCACACACATTACTGCCTTCTGCAATATTTTTAATGCATCAATAAAATTCTTGCATTTGTCAAGACATGGTTTCGTATTTGTTGAAATAAATTCAGTAGAAAATTTATGTATTACTTCAAAACATTTCTCAATAGATTTCAGTCTCTCGTTACCGATTAATCCCATACAACTATTAATTTTATTCTCTATGCTCTTATAAATGTCATCTTCAATAAAATCACTGCAATTAAGTAAGCATTCAGACAAACACTGAATGATTGCAGAATATAAAGCCGCTTCGCCCAAAAATATTCTCTTTTCAATACAACTTAGATAGTTAGTATTACTCATATCATCCAGACAGATTTCAATACATGTACTTAAACAATCAATAGTATTTGATATAGGACTGTATTCACATAAACAGTTTTCTCGACAAGAGTTAGTATCTGGAAGGTCGTCAATAACAGCATTAAGAACATTTTTTGCATAAAGATCATTACCGAAACTATAATCTGGTCCATTTAGCTCTAATTGAATAGCACTTTCATCTGGATTATAGTAGCCATGAATGTCTTGTTTGGATGAATCAATTTTAAAATTATCGAACAAACTATAATTACATAGTGTAGTGTCAGGTTGTGGAGGAATACTACATATACAGTTATCTATCTTTGAACTGAAAAGATAAACTTCCTGACTATTTAACTTTAAAGATACATCACTATAAGCCGTTGTTTCAAGACTCCATATACCCTGATTAACAAGACTAAACTTTCCCTTAAAAGTCTGATTATTAAACAGATCAGAATTAATTTTTCCATCAATATCAATATCATAATATTGATAATATCCTTTAAATCCATTATCGTTTTGAGGTAGATTAAACCAGTCGATTGTTAATTTAAGTTTATTTGGTACTTTAACAAAAAGCTCTTTATTATATATTTGCAAATATGAACCTACGACTGGAAAGCCACCAAACACAGAAAATGGCTGACTTGAGTCTATTTCACCATCTGTATTTTTTAGTTCAAGATTACTTAATCCGGATACTTTAGTAGAGACCTTAAAACTTTCAACCACCATCTTATCAAGCAGTGAAAGCGGGTATACGTAAACACTACTATTATCTTTCGTTAGAAATTCAACTGGTTGTTGACGTAGATAAATAAGTAATGTTGGTACAGTAAGATCAATTCCACTAATATTTCCAGTAAAATTTTCATCTATAACTTCTTTGTCACCTTCTTCAATAGTGTCTCCCGATAGGAAAGGAGCAAGAGGCGGAGCAGCATCAGGCAATTTAAAACATAGATGAAATGTTCTTTCTTTTATATACCTGTGTTCAATACTTTCATCTAAACAAGTTAATAAACAACAGGGATCATCACTAATCTCGTTAGATGTACAAATCGAGTAACTTTCAATTTCAAACCACTTTTCAGTACTTGAACCATATAAGGTAAAAGCATCTGTTAACACCTGATTAAAAATGCTCTCTATACTTTCTCCTGTAAACAATTGTATTTGTTGTAATAATGGTTTAAGTATATTTTCATAGTAAGCTTCGGTATATTGTATATCTAATGATACATAACGTTCACCACCAGAAAGCCATAAATAAGGTGTAGCGATAGCAAACCCCATTTTTGCCAGTGACTGTACCATTTCACTGGATGTACCATCCTTATTTTCTGAACTGGATTTAGAAACTTCACCAAAAACAGGCCACTGAAATCCTGGACTATTGCTTTCTTTAGCTATATCTATATCGTTTACAATAATTTTTTTTAATACTGGATTATCTATTACTTCATTTATATTATTTTCTTCAAAAATCAACGATCCTTTTTCTAAATATAATGTTTGAATTTTTTCAATTTTTGCAGAACTTACGCAGAGTGAATTATCTGCTGCATAAATAATATCCTCCCCATCATCTTCCTGTCCCGCATAAAATAATGTTTCCTTTGCAACAAGGGCATCGGAAATTGACTCATCATCTTCAAGAGTAAAGTTCAAGTATAATGTATCTGGAATCGCAGTGTTTTGTTTTTCTCTGAGAACCTGGTCATAGTAAAATCGAATATATCGATCTGAAATGTTATTAATAGTATATTGCGCATATTGATATAACCTGATAAAGGCCATCAGCAATGATACTTGAGGTCTATGACGTGAGCTAGTATCACTTAACTTATGTAATGAGCTAACATCTTCTTTCAGATCATAAATTACAGAATAAAACTCATTAAATATAGGTTTTAAAAATTCACATGCAGAATTAATTTTATGATCGAAACAGTTCCCACTGTATATCGAATCATCTGCTCTTATCGCACCCAGGTCCCAAGCAGGCATTAAATTATCAGTATCAAGTATTATCTCTTTTCTTAAACTGCTAGGTAATGATGCACCTTTAGCATAAACTTTAAGCTTATCAAATTGCGCTATTAGTCTTGTTTTTACTAAAACTCCTAAATTACTTTTAAACAATTCAATTGATTTATCAGCTTCAGTCATTTCTAAAGCATATAGCCAGTCATTTACTTGTTGTACTAGTTTACATATGTATTCGAAACATTCACTTAATAGAGAAAATTTAGATTTAGAATTTGTATTATCAATAGTTTTATTTATCAACTTATAAAAATTATTCTCAACTTCTATCATGTCAACAGCATCAATACTCGCCAATACTACATTTGGATCGCATAGGAAAAAATCTACCCAATTACCATCGACTTCATCACTCAGATTGAAAAAATTAATCAAACCACCAAAATCTACTGCAAACTGCATCATTTCAGAAAATGAATGCCCATCTACTTTGGCATAACCTGGATCAAGTGCATTCAGCCACCGATCATATTGACTAGTTGCTCCATTTATCATCAGCTTATGATTTGTATTTATATTGTTGATAAACTCAGACATAAATTACCCTGAGTCCTGATTAAGTGTCCCTTCACCAATATAAAATGGATAGACCAGGTTTCCTCGACTATTTGTCTGGCGAATAGTAAAGTTAATGAGAATCTTAAGTAAACCATCAATATTTTCATCTTCTTCTACAGAAACACTATCAATATCTATACGTGTTTCCCAGTTAATAATTGCTGTCCTGACATAGTCGACTAACATAGTTTTATAGGCCGAAGTAACGCTTTTAAATACCTGGGGCATAAGGTCTGAACCATAAGTTGGTAGCATTATTCTTGTACCGAGAGTCGTCGCAAAAAGAATTTTAAGACTTTCCTGTATATCTTTCTCATTACAAACCATTTCAACACTGTTATTCAGACGAGAAAAAGTTGGTGGAAAACCCCACCCTGTCCCAAGAAATGATTTGTTCTTTATTACCTTCAACTCGATTAACCTCCAATCTGAACCAATGGAAAACCCATTAAAATTGTTCCGCCATGCGCTGTTTTATCACCCATTCGTACAGCTGGCATTCCCATAATTTTTACAGTAGTAGAACCTTTGATAAGAGAATCTGGTGGCCCTATACATAATGCGATATCACCTACTTTAGCTGCTGGAAGCCCCCCGATTAATACCGTTGGAGCAGCAGGGCCTATAATTGGCCCGCCAACATGAGGAATTGTTACAGGGCCTACCGGAGTACTCATGGGGCACTGGTGAAAATCAGTCAGTCTTGCAGCGGGTGGCATTTAATTTCTCCTAAAATATTTAGATCTTTAACAATTACTTACATAGTTACTTTTCAATGCAAAGTTAATTAATTTTAACCATTGCACCTTTAAGTGTAAGTATTCCAGAGGCTGTTACTTCCGATGCAGCATTGCCTTTTGCAGAAAACTTCGTTTTTGCCATATGATCAATTTGTAGTGCTGATATTGAGGCTTTTGCCTTAGCATCAAATTTAAGATTTCCTTTTGCATCCAGCGTTATATTTCCTTTTGCAGTCATCTTTATATTCGAGGCACTATCTAAACTTATCCCTGTATTAGCTAGTGTTAATTTATTATTATTACTGTCTTTTAAAAATATTGATTTAGCTTTATCATCTATTCGTATTTGCTGTTTTGAAGGTGTCATCAATTCTATAACTTTATCATTATCGTCAAATGAAATTTCTAACCCAGATTTTGTCTTAATTATTTTTTTAATATTTTTTTCATCAACAGGATATGGTGGAACCTGTTTTTTACTATAGAGGCTACCGAGAATAACTCCATAACGTGGATCCTCATTCATAAATCCAATTACAACTTCGTCTTTCAATTCAGGATAAAACATTGCACCAAACTTGTTTGAAGCATAAAAAGACCCCAAACGAACCCAGATACCTTTACTACTATCCTGTAAAATTGGAATATTCACAAAAACTCGATGCTCACCATCTGGGTCTTTTGCAATTTTTTTTACGACACCTGTTTGTAATCCCTTGATGGGAGGGATCTGGCCTGAAGCTCCTACTGCTGCTATGTCGGGAGTTATTTGAGTAAATGAATCAGGATTCAAGCCCACATCAACACGGGTAATCCACTTACCACTATAGATACTATGATGAACACCACTTATAAAAGCTTTACCGTTATATCGAGCACCTAATCCGGCTAGTTCAATTGTCTTACCCGTTTCAGATAATGCACTTCCCTGGAATTGAACCGAACCACGAATTTTTGATAAAATTGAACGCTGTAATTCCGCAGATGACCAGTTTTTCAAAGATGGTTTATCTATTAACCCCCCCGTTTGTTGGGTATATTTCTTCACCTTGAAAACATTAGCTAATTGACTACTTTTAATGTTTCCCTGTTCTTTTACTTTTATACTATCTGGCCCAGACTCAATTATTTTCTGTTGCTCTGAATCCCATGCATAACTTTTTATAGATGAACTGGAAAATTGAGTAGATGCATCCATTTCCAGTTGCAAATCGAGTATTGAATCACCATACTTAACGATTAAATCGGGTTCTTGTTGTGTATCCGGTTTTTTAACTGTAACTTTACCATTTGCTATATACACTATAAATCCATTTATCTCGGCCCTACTTACCATCAAATCCCAGTCACTTGTGTAATATTGCACTAATTCAGCCTGTATACTTGAGGTTGTGCTAACTTCCTTTTTAAGCCCATTATTACTAATCAATTTACCAATTAGATCACTATCTTTAATTTTTTCAAATATTGCATTTTTTCGATCAAGTGTCATTTTGATTGCTTCATCGGTGACATCTATCACTAACTTAGAGCCCTGGTCACGACTAATTTCTATTCCCTGTTTTACGATTAACCCACTGAATATAAGCTTTTCTTTCTGATTATATCCAGCACTAATTTCAATTTTATTTCCTGGAATAAAATCGTTACTTGCACTTATTTTAAAATCACTCTCAGCAGCACTACCATCAAATAGAACAACTTGGGCTTTTGGAATTTTATTAACACTATTCCAGGTATCTATAGAAACAACCTGGAATGAACTGTCAATTATTTTTCCTTCAACTTTAATTGTAAAACTAACTAAAGAAGTATCACTGTTAATTGGAGACTTTGGACTCATGCTACACCTTCTCCAACAGGTGGAAATAACAACTTGCTACCAACGGTTAGAGATCGAAAATTAGTTAAGTCATTAACTCTTGCAACCTGAATGTAATAATCACTACTGCCATAAATTTCATAGCACAATAACGGCAATGTATCACCGCCTTTAACCGTAATTAAGTGACTAAGATCTGGTGATGTTTTATTAGCCTGTTTTGCAAGTTCTACTTCATCTGTATAACCAACAAACGTTACATTAACTCTCGCCCTGAGCGGAGTACCATCTGGTTTAAATAAGTTATAAGATGATTTAAGTGTACTCATACGACACTTAAATAACATTGACCCCCAGGTAAGCTTCAAATAATTTGGACTATGTATATTTCCATTGTATTGAAATACTAATTTCTTAAATTTATCTATTTGTTCACTAATACCATCTTCAGTAAATGGAAGAACCCCTGGTATTGCTGTTGGTACAACACCTGTTCCATCAAATACAAGTTCGAATGACATTGTTTCTTCAGAAACTTTATTAAAGTCCGGCGAGCTTCCAGGGCTACCCTGAGCAGAAACATTGTTGTAGCATATTTTAAAATCGTGTGAATACTTATTAGGATTAAGATATACAGAAAAGGGTTTACCAACCTGTTTACTGAATTTACCATCACTATAGGCAGTAATAATCATCTTCTCTAAACTACCGGAAAAACTCACGCTATCGTTCCTTTTCAATTATTAAACGTTTAATAACACGTCTTGTGCATTCCTCAACAATCGCTTCATAATCAGGATTTTCACAATCCGATTTAATTTCACGTTTGTCTTTTTTGACTTCATCAGCTTTATCACCTACGTGCATGCGAATATCTATTTCATTAACTTCTAATGACATCTTAATCAATCCACCTGTATTTAATCACTCAAAATACGAGCCTGCTTACTCATACCTGTAACTAGATAAATTTTGTTGCTATTTTTGCAAGCTTTGTAGCCGCAGAAAGACCACTTCCTAAATTAAATTTCTCAAAATAATTATAAGAAAATTCTAAATTTTCTGTGAGTAACTTATTGTCTTCAGAATTCATGGCTGAAACCTCCCATCGTAATGGATACGCATTAACAAATAACCAGGCAATTTTAGGGTAACCATTTTTAGACAACAAAGAGACCAACAGATTTTGTGGCACAATTGGTAAACTAAGTTTAGAGCCGATTGTTTCCCCAACCCACTCTGCCAAAAAAGAATCTTCAGTTACAACACCGCGCTTTAATACAAGATTTGAATATTTTGCAGCTTTAGGAAGACGATGAATGAAACGATTCTCTCCTCCCTCAACTTCTTCTTCAACATCAAACTGCGCTTGAATACCAGTAACTTCCTGAAAACTGGCATCAATACGTGTTAGCATGGCAAGTGGGGTTGCGGAGCCTAAAACCGTTACATCAAAATAAAAAGCAGCCGGTGGATAATACTCATCATTCATACAAATCCCCATCTATAGGAATAGAATTACGTACTCAAATTAAGGTGCTGAAACCTCTAAAGTTTCGTATGCTATTTCCACAGATTCAACCGCGACTTCATTTCCCTCAGACTTAAGATCAGTACCAGTAATTTTGGTAGGCCATGCATTGTTTAACGTCCAGGTAGTTTTAGGTGCACCGGTCTCATCAAGCAAACTAATCACAACGGTACGTCGAGCAATAGTATTCATCTTTATTTCATTATACCAATCCCAAAAATTGGAATCGTTAACAAAAATACCTTTGCGCATAGTCACATTACCAACACGCCCAATTCCAGGCATTTTTATGGGATAAAATATCGGACTATTACCATGTCGATATTCTATTGACTGTGTTTCACTTTCTAGTCCATCAACCTCCTGAAAACTAACCGCATCATTATCACCAAGTGTTACCGAAAAATAAAATTTTGGTAACGGCCAGATATTGTCTTGTACTTCGCCTGCCATGATCGCTCCTACCTTATAAGTATTAGTAAATTACTAAAAAGAAAATATGTCCTTCAATGAATAAATTAATTTGAAGGCTATATACATAAATTTCCGACTAACCAATTCCTTCCATCGTTTGTTTAAATGTCAGCTCAATAAACTCTGCTGGTCTGATCATTTGCACAGTGACCTGCACAACCATATAACCTTCTAGAACATCCTGTGCTGTCATCGTACTTCCCAATCCACACTGAACAGTAAAAGCATCGGACGCGCTATCCCCCATCAAGCCGCCCTGTGACCAGAGTCCTTGAAGAAATGAAGTTATCATCGCAGTAACTTTAACCCAGGTATTCGCATCATTTGCAGCGAAAACAAACGGGTCAATTGCATTTTTAATGGATTGTTCTATATAAATAAGCGTCCGACGAACCTGAATATAACGCCAGTCATTACTGTTTCCATCTAATGTTCTTGCCCCCCAAACCACACTACCTCGACCTGTAAATTCACGAATAGCATCAATAGCACGACCATTGATTGGTACATTCAAGTCGCCTTGCTCAGTATCAGTCAGTTTATAGGTTGGTTGAGTAACAGCACTTAAAGCGATATTTGCCGGTGCATTCCATACACCATTACTAGTATCTACGTCTGTAAAAACACCTGCCATTGCAGCACACGGTGGCAACACGTCATGCTTTTCTACAATGACTGTTAAGATATTTATTAACAGTGGTAATGCTGCAGTTAAATTTTGATTAAGTGTTATTATTTTTTGTCGATCTTCCAACGTTTCTGTATCAAGTGTTGTTGGAATATCATTAATATAAGCCTGAACAGCTTGATATTTTGCAGTGCCTTCTTCAGGTGTAGGAGGTATTACGCCATCGTTATATAAATTAGCATTTTCCCATCCTAGTATTTCTATTAACGAATCTAAACCTGAAGTTGTGAAAAATGTATAATTAAAATCACTTATTGGTACAACCGTAGTATCAAGAAATGGAAAATACCCCATTCCATAACTCAAGCCCTTATCACCTACATCTGTTTGAAACTGAGTGGCTATTTTGTCTAAATTTTCCTTAGTAGCGTACTGGCTTCCATACACATCCAAAATAGCAATTCTGTCTTGTAAGTTTTCACACTGTTTTAACATTCCTTGTATAAAATCTTTATAATCGCCAGATACCCAGGGCTCACCACCTGCGGTTTCTGGAAGAAGAACAGCATCTGGAACAACTAGCATAGTTGGACCACTTTGATCTGAGATTGCGTCAAGTCCATCACCAAGAATAGCTTTGTCAATACTAACGCCATCTGGAATAGTCCCACCAGCAGTATAATCACCAACAGAGACGATGTAACATGTTCCGCCTCCGTTTTCATAAAATAGACGCATACTATTAAATAAATTAAACTTTGAACCGCCACTTTGTACGAGATTATAGTATCTATATGCCTCAGGTGATGTCGCTGGGTCCTCTACTTTAAAATCATATTTTCCAGCTGATATATCTGCTTCATCAATGACCTCCTCTGTGTCATATTTTGGCTTAAAACCTACTCCGAAAATTGACTCAAAGTCTACGAGTGATGTGATTTTTGTTGGTACATTATAAATAGGTTTTCCATTAATTTCAGCGAACTCTGTATAACCAATAAATGCCGGAACAGCAGTCTGTACACCCACCACAGATGGTGGAAATGCATCAAACTCAGTAACATAAACTCCGGGGGTTTTTCTTGCAACAGTAACTGGCATAATTAAATTCCTCTTTTGTAGGTTAAGATCTCGTTTGGGCTGTCAATGATTAAATCGCACATTACGCAATTATTTTTTTATATAGCCATCAGACATAGACATATATTTCCGAGAACATTGGCATTATTTCTTTTTCTAAATACGTTTTAATTTTCAAAGCTTCCTTATTTATTAAATTACGCTGCAACAATTTTGGATTTAATAAATTTAATTTCAAACCTCCATCTTTTAAAAAATTTTTCGTCACAACCTGACGACTAGATGCAACAGGTAAAGGATTAATTAGTTCACGTGATGAAAATTCATCAGACTTCTCGATTAATTTATAACGTGAACTGGGAATTTGCTCTAAACTGAGGGGGTCTTTCGAGACAAACCAGAAAGCTACTTCACCTGTAATTAGCTTTCCTTCATATGGCCCATAAAAATCGTTCTCTACTCCCTTATCAGATATTATTCTTATATTATCACTGAACATTGTTTGTTTAACTATCCAGTATACCCAATATGTAGCGCGTTGATTAAATCTCATTTGATATTCAACAGGAACAATATTACCTTGAGGTAAATTATTTCTAAGGGATACGGGATAAATACCCTCACTGTATTTATCTGGTTGACTGAACATCAAATCGATAAAACACAATGGGCTGGGTGATGAATGAGTATAAATTATATTCTTTTGGTAACTCTTCTCATCAGCTAAAATCCATTTTAATTTATAACAACCTTCAATCAATTTTGAAAAATCAATATAGACCTTTTTCCTTTCAAAGATTTCCGAATCCGGGTGTTTCTTTAAGTATTTATCCACTTTACCGCAGTCAAGTAGTTCAATACGTTCGACTTTTGCTAACTTAACTGGAATACACTTCGGTAGACACATTACAGACTCACCCGAAATATCACATACTTCGATCCTGGTAGCATCGCCGAATTCTACCTCATACTGTACAGGAACAACTTCGAAGCTGTCCTGTGTTGACTGATTTATAAACTCACCCTCATTTAAAATAACTTCACTATCACGTCCACCTAAATGTGCCTGCTGATTACTTAGATAGAAATTTTTTACTGAAGAGTTTGTGTCAAATGAAAGGTCAGTAAAATTAATAAATAAGGGATTATTAAGTATTGCAACAAATGATAAATGACACCAATTTTCAACCCCATCTGATTTTTCAACTTCCCTGCTTTTTAAATAACGCAATAAATTACTTTCATTTTTAACATTGTATAGTATAGAAATTCCAGTACTAGTTTTCTTCAGCAACAAACCTAAAGTACGCATTAAACCAGCAGAAGCATAGGTAGGTATTAGACTAAAATCGGGACAGTTATCATCCTGACCATTATAATAACTGTGCTTAATAGTGATGTTCATTAATGTTTTGTAAAAATACTTTCTAGCTACGCCACTATCGTCTTCAACTGAAAACTTACCGTGCTTAGCCAATTTTGACTGAGTTGTTACACCATGCTCAAAAGATCGCTTACAATTAATATCTGGGTTTTTAGTAAAATCAATCATCACTATCATCTATCTCTTCTTCTTTTAACACTTCCTGTGTATCAGCCTGATCCTGTAAACCCTGTACTGCTGGTGACTGACCCTTTATAGTATCGCCTATAAAAGGTATCATCCTTACTTTGTATAACACCGATGGAAGGTATTTAGTTCCAACTAAACCGTAAAGGTAACTAAGTTCTGTCATATCCATGTTAACCATTTCAAATGTAAGCTTTTCTATTTCTGGCTCTAAACCTGGCAAGTTATCATGAGTAAAATTGGAATATTGTTGAAAAAATGAAATGATCCCAGAGACCATTAACAGTCCGTCTCTATAATTTCTTCCTGAATAATTAGCGTAGAATAACAAATATAGATTAATATAGATTGGCGGTGCCACAATCGCATAGCGCTCATCATTAACAGATACATTAGTTTTATACGTGCTGATAATAGTTTCGTGTTCAATGTTCGCAAGAAAGATGACCACTTTATTTTTTGAACTTTCATACAGGCTACCATCTTGCTTCACGATATTTGAAACAACCACCCACTCTTCATTTTCCTTATGAAAGTTATTAAAATACTGATTCATTTTAATTTTTACTA
>Ga0316207_10003134_pt1 | contig 15840 bp, 14 predicted proteins | sample 6weekpyrite_MG_FD_204943 | JGI IMG/M metagenome (GOLD analysis project Ga0316207, IMG submission 204943) | Microbial mat bacterial communities from mineral coupon in-situ incubated in ocean water Damariscotta River, Maine, United States -... | ecosystem: Environmental > Aquatic > Marine >... | reverse complement strand
AAAAAAGCCGCGCGAAGCGCGTCAATCGGATCAGCGCCCGCGCCAGATCCAGCCGCCGCCAAAGACGCGGCTGCCGTCCGCCGCGTAAAACACACAGGCCTGCCCCGGCGATACGCCTTCTTCGGCCACGATCAGTTCGACCTCGGCCTCGGTGTCTGACAGCGGGCGAAGGATCGCCTCGCGCGGCGGCCGGGTCGATCTGACCTTGACCGAAAGCGGCCATTCCTTGCGCGAGGTGAACGGCGCATCGCCCAGCCAGTTGATCTCGCGCACCGGAATGCGCCGCGTCGCCAGCAGGTCTTTCGGCCCTACGATCACTGCCCGCGCCTCGACATCCAAGCGCACCACGTAAAGCGGCTCGTCCAGCCCGCCAATGCCCAGCCCCCGGCGTTGCCCGACCGTGTAATGGATGACGCCGCGATGTTCGCCCAGCACGCGCCCGTCCACATGCACGATCTCGCCGGGATCCGCGGCACCCGGGCGCAGCTTTTCGATCACGCCGGCATAATCGCCATCGGGGACGAAACAGATATCCTGGCTGTCCGGCTTGTCTGCTACCGCCAGCCCGTGGCGCTCCGCCAAGGCGCGGGTTTCGGCCTTCGATTTCAGATGCCCCAGCGGAAAGCGCAGGTAATCCAGTTGCTCGGGCGTGGTTGAGAACAGAAAATAGGACTGGTCGCGCGCCGCGTCCGCCGCCATGTGCAGCTCTGCGCCGCCGGCGCCCAACTTTCGCTGAATGTAATGCCCCGTCGCCATGCAGTCGGCGTCCAGATCGCGCGCCGTTTCCAGCAGATCCTTGAACTTGACCCGTTCGTTGCAGCGGATGCAGGGCACCGGCGTCGCCCCCGCCAGATAGCTGTCGGCGAATTCGTCGATCACCGCGTCGCGAAAGATGTTCTGATAGTCCAGCACATAATGCGGAAAACCCAGATCCTCTGCCACCCGGCGCGCATCGTGGATGTCGACCCCGGCACAGCACGCGCCTTTCTTGGCCAGGGCCGCGCCATGATCGTAAAGCTGCAGGGTCACGCCGACAACGTCATAGCCCTCTGCCGCCAGCTCCGCCGCCACGACCGAGGAATCGACACCGCCCGACATCGCGACCACGACGCGGGTATCGGCAGGGCTTTTCGCGAACCCCAAAGAGTTCAGCGCAAGGGGGCTATCCAGCGGCATTTCACAATCCTTAACGGTCCCGGGGAATATAGGAAAATCCGAACTACTCTCAAGCCCCGGCTTCACCCCCTATTAAGCCCCTCGGTTCAGATTGCACGGCATAAAAATTGAGGGATCGAACCAATGTACCTACGCAAAGTCGATGGGCCGCGCACGGTAACGCTGCCCGATGGCTCGACGATGTCGCGCGCCGACATGCCGGACGCCAATACCAGACGCTGGGTTGCCAGCCGCAAGGCCGCGGTGGTGCGCGGCGTGCTGGCCGGGCTGCTGCCGCTGAAGGAAGCGCTTGAAATCTATGGTCTTAGCGAAGACGAATTCGACATGTGGCGCGCCGCGGTAGAGACCCACGGCGAAGCGGCGTTAAAGACCACGGCCCTGCAGAAATTCCGAAATCTTTAATTGATGGATGCTTCGCTCACATTTCTGGTAACCTGTGGTTAACTATTCTTGTGCAAGGTTGGGTTAACACAAGGGATCAGAGTGGAGTTGTCTGAAATGCGGGTATTATTGGTCGAGGATGACCCTACCACGTCACGCAGTATCGAGTTGATGCTGACGCACGCCAATCTCAACGTCTATGCGACGGATCTGGGCGAGGAAGGGATCGATCTGGCCAAGCTGTATGATTACGATCTGATCCTGCTTGATCTGAACCTGCCTGACATGAACGGCCATGACGTGCTGCGCCAATTGCGGCTGGCGCGGATCGAAACGCCGATCCTGATTCTAAGCGGCGCGGACGACACCGAAAACAAGATCAAGGGCTTCGGCTTTGGCGCGGATGATTATCTGACCAAACCGTTTCACCGTGAGGAACTGGTGGCACGCATCCACGCAATCATCCGGCGCTCAAAGGGGCATTCGCAATCGATCATCCGCACCGGGTTGGTCGAGGTGAACCTCGATGCCAAAACCGTTGAAGTTGAAGGAAAGTCCGTACATCTGACTGGTAAGGAATACCAGATGCTTGAACTGCTTTCCTTGCGCAAGGGCACGACTCTGACCAAGGAAATGTTCCTCAATCATCTTTACGGCGGCATGGACGAACCAGAGCTGAAAATCATCGACGTATTCATTTGCAAGCTGCGCAAAAAGCTGAGCCGCGCCACCGGTGGCGAGAATTATATTGAAACCGTCTGGGGCCGGGGCTACGTGCTGCGCGATCCGGAACCGGCGATAATGGAAGAACAGATTGCCGTTGGTGCCTAGACCTTTGCGTCGCTCCTGATCGGGCCGCGCGCCCGATAGAAAATGCTCCCGCCGGAACACTCGCGGACTGGACCTCTTCGGGGTGGCCTCCTATCAAAAGGAGGATACCTTCGAAGAGGTCTACGTGCCAGAGCCATCTGATATCGATGAAATGAGCGACTCGCAGGCCGCAGCAGAACTTGCTCGGCTGGCCGAGACGCTTGAACGTGCGAATCAGGCATATCATTCCGAAGACGCACCGAACATCACGGATGCCGATTACGACGCGCTGAAACAGCGCAATGCGGCGATCGAGGCGGCGTTTCCACATCTCAAGCGCGCCGACAGCCCGTCCGATCAGGTCGGCGCACCGGTCAGCGCCGGATTTTCCAAAGTTGCCCACGCGGTCCGGATGCTGTCCTTGGCCAATGCATTCGAGGAGTCAGAGGTCATCGATTTCGACGATACCGTGCGCCGGTATCTGGGCCTGCCCGCCGATGCGCCCCTTGCCTACACCGCCGAACCCAAGATCGACGGCTTGTCGCTGTCCTTGCGCTATGAGGCGGGGAAACTTGTGCGGGCTGCGACCAGGGGGGACGGTGAAACCGGCGAAAATGTCACTTCCAACGCGTTGACGATCGCGGACATCCCAAAACATCTTCCCGGCGCGCCCGGCGTTTTAGAGGTGCGCGGTGAAGTCTATATGAGCCACATCGATTTTGCGGCACTAAATGAACGGCAGGCCGAGACGGGGGGTAAAAGCTTTGCCAATCCGCGCAACGCTGCCGCCGGATCGCTGCGCCAACTCGATCCGGCGATCACGAAATCCCGGCCGCTCAGGTTCTTTGCCTACGCCTGGGGCGAGATCAGCGAACCACTGGCACAAACCCAGATGGGCGCGATCGGGCGGCTGGAACGGCTGGGCTTTCGTGTCAATCCGCTGACCGTGCGCGCCGAAACCATCGCGCAGGTTCTGGATCAGTACCGCCTGATCGAATCGCAACGCGCGACGCTGGGCTATGACATCGACGGCGTCGTCTACAAGGTCGACGACCTCGCCCTGCAACGCCGGCTAGGCTTTCGCTCGACCACGCCGCGTTGGGCGATCGCGCATAAATTCCCCGCCGAGCTGGCCTGGACCCGGTTGGAAAAGATCGAAATCCAGGTCGGGCGCACCGGTGCGCTGTCGCCGGTGGCGCGGCTGAAACCGGTCACGGTCGGCGGCGTCGTGGTGTCAAACGCCACCCTGCACAACGAGGATTACATTGCCGGGCGCGACGCCAATGGCGCGCCGATCCGCGGGGGGCGCGACATCCGCGAGGGCGACTGGGTGCAGGTCTATCGCGCCGGCGACGTGATCCCCAAAATCGCCGATGTGGATCCCGCCCTGCGGCCGGATGATGCCGTGCCGTATGCCTTTCCCACCCGCTGCCCGGAATGCGGTTCGGACGCACCGCGCGAGCCGGGCGACGCGGTGCGCCGCTGCACCGGCGGCGTGATTTGCCCGGCACAGACCGTTGAGAAACTGAAACATTTCGTCAGTCGCGCGGCGTTCGATATCGACGGGCTGGGCGCAAAGCAGATCGAACAATTCTACAAGGACGGCTGGATCGCCGAGCCCGCCGATATCTTCACCCTGCAGGCCTGCTATGGCAGCGGTCTGCAGCAGCTGAAAAACCGTGAAGGCTGGGGCGAGAAATCCGCAAGCAACCTGTTTGACGCCATTAAGGACAAACGCAAAATCCCGCTGGACCGGCTGATCTTTGCGCTTGGCATTCGGCATGTGGGCGAAAGTGGCGCCGCCTTGCTGGCCGGGCATTACGGCAACTGGCGCGCGTTCGAGGCGGCAATCACCGCTGCTGACATTGGTGCAGGGCCGGATTGGGATGATCTGATTGCCATTGACGGGGTCGGCGCGGTCATGGCGACCTCTCTGATCACCGCATTCCGGCAACCGGCCGAACGGGCCTCGATCGACCGGCTGATCGCCGAGCTTGACGTGCAGGACGTGGCACCGCGCGGCGCCGTCGATAGCCCGGTCGCCGGAAAGACCGTGGTCTTTACCGGCACGCTGGAAAAGATGACAAGGGCCGAGGCCAAGGCCCGCGCCGAGGCGCTTGGCGCCAAAGTCGCGGGCAGCGTTTCGGCCAGGACGGATCTGCTGGTGGCCGGGCCGGGGGCCGGGTCCAAAGCCAGGAAGGCGGCCGAGCTGGGCATTCAGACGCTGGACGAAGACGGCTGGCTCGACCTGATCGGCCGGCCGTGACCGGGCGCCCCGAAATCCTGTTTCCGCTGTTCGCAGAGCTTGACAGCCTGACCGGTGTCGGCCCGAAAACCGCCAAGACCTTTGCGCAGATGGGTATCGAAAAGCCCCGCGATCTGCTGTTCACCTTGCCCTATTCCGGAATTGACCGGCGCAAGCGCGCAACGATTCTGGGCGCCGAGTTTCCACTGACGATGACGGTGGAGGTCGAGGTCGGGCGGCATCTGCCGCCAGCCAGCAGGGGCAGACCCTACCGAATCGAAGTGCGCGACGCGAAAACCACGTTTCAGCTGGTGTTTTTTCAGGCGCGGGCGGATTGGCTGACGCGGCAATTGCCGACCGGCCAGCGTCGTGTCGTGTCCGGCAAGGTCGAACTGTTCGACGGCATCGGCCAGATGGTGCATCCCGATCACATCCTGCCCGTCGAGGAGGCCGAGGAAATCCCACCGTTTGAACCGGTCTATCCGCTGACCGCCGGCCTGACACAGCGCGCGCTGGCCAAGGCGGCGACTGCGGCGCTGGCGCTGGCGCCGGACCTGGACGAATGGATCGATCCGGCGCTGCGCGCGCGCGAAGGCTGGCCCGCCTGGCGGACAGCCATGCGCACCGCGCACCACCCGCTAAGTGCGGACGAGCTGGTGCCAACAGCTCCGGCCCGGCAGCGCCTGGCTTATGACGAGTTGATGGCACATCAATTGACGCTGGCGCTGGCCCGGGCGGCGGTGCGGCGCGGCAAGGGATTTGCCACGGTCGGCACCGGCAAGCTGCGGGCCAAGGTATTGGCATCACTGCCTTATTCCCCGACCAAAGCGCAAGAGCGCGCGATCGCGGAAATCGCCGGGGATCTGGCCCAGCCGATGCGGATGAACCGGTTGCTGCAAGGCGATGTCGGATCGGGCAAGACGCTGGTGGCCTTGATGGCGCTGTTGATCGCGGTCGAGGCCGGCGGGCAGGGCGTGATGATGGCGCCCACCGAAATCCTGGCGCGCCAGCATTTGCAGGGGCTGCGCCCGTTGGCCGAGGCGGCGGGGGTCGTGCTGGAGATTCTGACCGGGCGCGACAAGGGCGCCGAACGCGCGGCAAAGCTGGCGGCGCTGAAGGCGGGCGATATCCGGATCCTGGTGGGCACCCATGCGGTGTTTCAGAAAGACGTTGAATTTCAGGGCCTTCGTCTGGCCGTGGTCGATGAGCAGCATCGCTTTGGCGTGGCGCAGCGGATGGAACTGGGCGCCAAGGGCATCGCTGCCGACATGCTGGTGATGACGGCAACGCCGATTCCACGCTCGCTCAGCCTGGCGCAATATGGCGATATGGATGTCTCGGTGCTGGACGAAAGGCCGCCAGGGCGGCTGCCGGTCACGACCGCGCTGGTGTCATCGGGGCGGATCGACGAGGTGATCGCCCATCTGCGCAAGGCCATTGCCGACGGGCGGCAGGCCTATTGGGTCTGTCCTCTGGTCGAGGAAAGCGAAGTCGTCGATCTAACGGCGGCCGAGGAACGGTTCAAAAGCCTGCGCGCGGCTTTTGGCGAGGCCGAGGTCGGACTGGTGCACGGCCAGATGCCGCCGCGCGACAAGGATGCCGCGATGGCGCGGTTCGTCGCGGGCGAAACCCGCGTGCTGGTCTCGACCACGGTGATCGAGGTCGGCGTGGATGTGCCCAATGCCTCGATCATGGTCGTCGAGCGGGCCGAAAGTTTCGGTCTGGCGCAATTGCACCAGCTGCGCGGCCGGGTCGGGCGCGGCAGCGCCGCCTCGACCTGCTTGCTGATGTACCAGCCGCCCTTGGGCGAAACCGGGCGGCGGCGGCTGGAAATTCTGCGCGAAACCGAGGATGGGTTTCGCATCGCCGAGGAAGATCTGGCAATGCGCGGCGCCGGCGATCTGATCGGCACCGCACAGTCCGGCCTGCCCCGGTTCCGCATCGCCGATCTGGAACGGCAATCCGCCCTGATGGCCCTGGCGCAATCGGACGCCCGCAAACTGCTTAGCGATGATCCCGCCCTGACAAGCGCGCGCGGGCAGGCCGCGCGGGTGCTGCTGTGGCTGATGGAACAGGACAAATCGATCCGTTTGATTTCAGTGGGTTAACCAATTATTTATGGTTTGTTCACTTTTGTTCGTTAAAAGTTCTTTACAAAGTGATCCAAATTTGAGAACAAAGGAGCAACACGAAACGAAAGCCTGACCTCATGATCACTGAAATCAAATCCATTCTCACCCGGTCTTCCGACCATCTGTTGCAGGATTTTGCCGGCGCTGCCGCGTTGGTGCTGATGCTGATGATCGGGCTGTATCTGCCGGGTTTGATCTGATCTGCCTGCGTTCTGTTTATCGGCCGGCGCCGCGTCTCTGTCCCAACGTAACGACGCACCAAAGCTGACACTGCCTGTCACATGCTTCGGAGGATCCTCACCCTCCTTGCCGGCCACCCGAAACAACAGACGCCACTTGCCGCCGCCTCCCTGTCCCGGAGGCGGCGGTTTTTTATGTAAATCAGCGTGTTGAAGTTCGACGTTCAGGCGCAGGCGGCTTTCTCGGCCTCGGCCATGGCGTCGCTTGCGGCCTCCAGCGTCAGCATGATCGAGGCGTGGCGGTTCTTGAACTCGCGCGCGGGCAGTAGCACCTTCAGGTCGTCAAACGGTGCATCAGGCACTGGTCCGTCCGATTTCAGCATCGCTTTCAGCTGATCGCGCGCGGTCTCGATCTCGGCGCGGCTGCGGCCCAGGATATGGGCGCCCACGACAGAAGCCGCAGCCTGGCCAAGCGCGCAGGCCTTCACGTCCTGGCCGTATTCGGCGACGCGGCCATCGCGCAGAACCAGATCGACGATCACGGTCGAGCCGCACAAAGGCGAGCGTTTCTTGACGCTGGCCTGCGGGTGTTCCAGCCGCTCGGTCAGCGGAATACTGGCGGCCAGCGCCAGGATCTGACCGGAATACAGCTTGATAAGGTCGGCGTCGGTGCTCATGTCTTTTCTCGCGTCGCTGGACCTTCTACATAGGACGCGGTTTCGCTCATGAAAAGGATTTCCTATGCCGTTTGACCCCGCCACTTTGGTTTATGACGACCGTGGGCTGTTGCCGGTGATCGCGCAGGATGCGGACAGCGGCGAGGTGCTGATGCTGGCCTGGATGAACGCCGAGGCGGTGGCGCGCACGCTGGCCAGCGGCCGCGTGACCTATTGGTCGCGCTCGCGCGCCGCGTTCTGGGTCAAGGGCGAGACCTCGGGCCATGTCCAGGACCTGGTCGAGCTGCGCCCGGATTGTGACCGCGACAGCCTGTTGGCGGTGGTGCGCCAGACCGGGCCTGCCTGTCACACCAACCGGCGCAGCTGTTTCTTCACGGCGGTGCGGGACGGCGACGAGGTCGAACTGATGGCGCCCATCGGCTAGATCGTGTCGCGTTGAATCGAATTCAAACCACTGGCCGAACGCGTTGTGCGCCGCAAACGCTGCCTCGGCCTGCGGTTTGAATGCCCGAATCCTGTGAAACGCGACCCGCTTAAAGTCCGACCATGGCGCGGATATCGGCGGGCGCGGCGCCCCGGTCGCGGTACAGCCGGATCGCGCGGGCGTCGTCGCGTTTGGCCAGGCGTTTGCCGGTCTCGTCCCGGATCAGGCCGTGATGGTGATAGACCGGGGTCGGCAGGCCCAGAAGGCGCTGTAAAATCACATGAATTTTTGTCGCTTCAAACAGATCGCGGCCGCGCACCACATGGCTGATGTCCTGCGCGGCATCGTCAAGCACGACCGACAGGTGATAGGACGTGCCCATGTCGCGCCGCGCCAGAACCACATCGCCGATGTCGGCGATCACCTCAGCGGCGGTGAATTCGATCCGGCCGGTCTCGCCATTCGGTCCGGCGCCGGTTTCCATGAAACTCAGGCCATCGCTGCTAAGCTGGGCGGCAAGGCTCATGTTCAGACGTAGCGCGGCATCGGCGGGGAAAGGTTGCGCACTGGAAAGCGCGCCCGAAATGCGGCAGGTGCCGGGATAGATTACGCCATCCGGCCCGATCAGAGGCGCACCGCCTTCCTGCGGGGCGCTGGCGGCGGCCTCGATGTCGCGGCGGTTGCAGGTGCAGGCAAACAGCACGCCCTGATCGTGCAACTTTTCCAGGGCATCGCGGTACGCGGGCAGCCGATCCGACTGACGCATCACCGGATCCGGCCAGTTCAGCCCAAGCCAGCGCAGGTCTTCATAGATCAACGCTTCCCACTCGGGGCGGGCGCGCGAGCGGTCGATGTCTTCGATCCGCAACAGGAATTCGCCATTTCGCGCCCGCGCCATATCCCAGGCCGTTAGCGCCGAAAAGGCGTGCCCCAGATGTAGCGGGCCAGTTGGCGATGGCGCAAAACGGGTGCGGTATTTCACGCTTTTTCAAGCACATATACGTTGGACTTCAGGTCGATCCCTGGCAGATGCGGACCGTATTCCTGAAACAACAGCCGCGCCTTGCCGGTATCGGTATAGCCGCGCAGCTTGCCCTCGAACACCGGGTCGGCCAGGGCATGATCGTTGTAGCTAAGCGCAAACAACCCGCCCGTCGCAAGCGCCTGCACGATCGTATCGAACACCTCGACCGGGGCGGCGCCCACGCCGATCACGCCGGTGGCAACGATCGCCGAATGCCCCGGCGGGATCGCGGCGCCGGGCTCCACCTGCCATAATCTGCGATAGATGCCACGCGCATTGGCGCGTTTCAGCATGTCGGCCGACAAATCCGCGCCCTCCAGCATTGAGAACCCTACTTGTGTCAAGGCCGCCCCGGAAAGCCCTGTTCCGCAACCGAAATCCAGCACCGGCAGATCCTGTCGAGGCATGTGGCGGGCCAATGCCTCGGCAACACGGCCCGGCGTGACATAGCCGTTCCCGGCGACCTCGGCGTCATAGCTGTCGGCCCAGTCGTCGTAGAGCGCGCGGGTTTCATCGGGCGTGGACAGGTCATAAACCTGGTCGAGGAATTTTTTCCGGGTCATGACGCCAGCTTAGGCCAGACAGTCAGGCGGCGTCCAGACCGGCAAGCCCCAGCCAGCCGGCCCAGGCGACCTTGGCGCGGTCGGTATAGGCCTTGTAGCGCAGCTTGCGGCCCCGGCGCCCGCCCTTGGCGTCAATCGGCGGGAACAGCCCGAAATTGACGTTCATCGGCTGAAAGGTCTTGGCCTCGGCGCCGCCGGTGATGTGATGAATCAGGGCGCCCATGGCGGTTTCGGCAGGCGGCGCGGTCAGCGGCCGGCCCAGCAGATCCGCCGCCGCCATGCGCCCGGCCAACAGCCCCATCGCGGCGGATTCGACATAGCCCTCGACCCCGGTGATTTGCCCCGCGAACCGGATATTGGGCCGGGAATTCAGGCGCATGGAGGCGTCAAGCAATGTTGGCGAGTTGATGAAGGTGTTGCGGTGAATACCGCCCAGCCGGGCAAACCGCGCCTCTTGCAGGCCGGGGATCATCCGCAAAACCTCGGTCTGCGCGCCGTATTTCATCTTGGTCTGAAATCCGACGATGTTGAATAGCGTGCCAAGCGCGTTGTCGCGGCGCAATTGCACCACGGCATGGGCCTTGGTGTCAGGCTGATGCGGATTGGTCAGACCGACGGGTTTCATCGGGCCGTGGCGCAGGGTCTCGCGGCCGCGTTCCGCCATGACCTCGATCGGCAAGCAGCCATCGAAATAAGGCGTGGGGTTGGGCGACGATACAGCCTCGCCTTCTTTGAACTCGGCCTTGTCCGCCGCCAGCAGCGCGTCGATGAACGCCTCGTACTGATCACGATCCATCGGACAATTCAGATAGGCGGTGCGCTGTTCCTCGGTTTCGCCCTTGTCATAGCGCGACTGAAACCACGCCTTGCCCATGTCGATGCTGTCGGCATAGACGATCGGCGCGATGGCATCGAAGAACGCCAGCGCATCGCTGCCGGTCGCGTCGCGAATCGCCTGGGCCAGGTTGCCCGAGGTCAGCGGGCCGGTGGCGATGATCCAGTGGCCGGACCGGGGCAGGGCGGTGATTTCATCGCCCCGGATGCTGATGTTCGGATGCGCGGCAAGCCGCGCGGTCACGGCGGCGGCGAAGGGATCGCGATCCACCGCCAGCGCACCACCCGCCGGCAGCGCATGCGCATCCGCCATCGCCATGATCAGGCTACCGGCGGCGCGCATTTCCCAATGCAACAGGCCGACCGCGTTCTGTTCGCTGTCATCGGAACGGAAAGAGTTGGAACAGACCATTTCCGCCAGATGCCCGGTGCGGTGCGCGAAGGTTCCGGTCTTGGGCCGCATCTCGTGGATCACCACGTCGATGCCCTGTTCGGCAGCCTGCCAGGCGGCCTCGGATCCGGCCATGCCGCCGCCGACGATATTAAGAGTTTCGCTCATGCGCCTGATCTAGGGAACCAGGCGGATAAAGGAAAGGGCGTTGCTGATCAGTTTCTGACGGCAAGCGGTATCGGATCGCTGCGGGCGCCTGATTTGTCCCACATGCCGGCAAAGAGGTTGCCGCCGTCTTCATCGGCGTCGCCGGCATCGTCAATGTCACGGGCGGATAGCTGCTCGGCGGCCTGATCCGTGGTTCTGCTGGGGCGCGGCGTGTGGCGACCGGTCTGCGCGGCCCTGGCCTGCCTGACCGAAATGCGGCGCGGCGTCACCGATTTCTGCCACAGCCGGAAACTGCCGTTGCCGCCGGGTTCGGTCACCGCGATCAGCAGCACGGCGCCCAACAGCGCCATATCGCGCCAAAAGGTCGACAGCGCCTCGGGTGTGCTGCCCAGGTCATAGGTCAGAACGCCCGACAAAAGAATGTAAACCGCCAGCAGCAGCGCGGCCACCCGCAACAGTTTGCCCACCATGATCAGAAAGGCGGTCCCGAACAGAAAGACGGTGGTCAGCAGCGTGGCATAGCTTTCCGGCAGAAAAGGCTCAAACAGCGTGCGGTTACCGGGCTCCATGATCAGGCCGGTGGCGGTCGCGAGAAAATACGAAGCGATCAGAATGCGCAGGACCGACAGGACAGGGCGCGACATTACAGCGTCAAAAGCGGACGGGCGGACATTTCGGATTGCTTGCATTTTCTTATTCCCCTGATGGCATGTCCGTCAGCAAGGGCACCCAACCCGGCGCCCGAACGGCGGGATTATGGCAAGAAATGGGAAATGCCCTAACCGCCTATGAACAAAGGGTTTCGCCCGGTCGTCAATTCGTCGCGGCCTGCCGGGCATCGACCCGGCGAAGACAATACCAGGCCTCTACAGAGCTTTGTCCCCGATATATCCGCGGCAAGGCCCGACCCCACGGCTTGATCTGCGCGTAATTCGGTCAACCGCGATGCGGCGATCCCGAACAGGCGGCAGCCTTTCAGTCGGTTTGCGTGGCGTCGCCCTCGGCAGCCTCGTCGTCGCCCTGATCCGCGATCCAGGCGACCGATGCCACCTCTTCACTCTTGGTCGTGTCCAGCACCCGGACGCCGCCCGCACCACGAGAGCGGAACGAAATGCCGTCCACCGGGCAGCGGATCGACTGGCCGGTGGATGTCGCCAGCATGATCTGGTCGTCCATCTCGACCGGAAAGCTGGCCACCAGCCGCCCGCCGCGCATCGCCTTGTCCATCGCCGCCACACCCTTGCCACCGCGCCCGCGCAGCGGATAATCATGGCTGGAACTCAGCTTGCCCGCGCCCTTGGCGGTGATCGTCAGAATCAGATCCTCGGCGGCGGACATCTGCGCGTAACGCTCGGGCGAGATCGTGGCGTTCGGATCGCCGGGCTCGTCGTCGATGCCCTCGGCATCGTCCGCCAACCCGGCCACGGCGCGGCGCATCTTCAGGTAGGCGGCGCGTTCCTCCGGCGTCGCCTCGAAATGCCGGATCACCGCCATCGAGACGACCTGATCCTTCTTGGCCAGCCTGATGCCGCGCACGCCGGTCGAATCGCGCCCCTTGAAGACGCGCACGTCCGTCGTGCGGAACCGGATTGCGCGCCCGCCGGCCGTGACCAGCATCACGTCGTCATCCTCGGTACAGATCCGGGCGTTCACCAGCGCCACATCCTCGGGCAGCTTCATCGCGATCTTGCCGTTGGAGCGCACATTGGTGAAATCGCTCAGCGCATTGCGGCGCACATCGCCCGCCGTGGTCGCGAACACGATCTGCAGGTCGTTCCATTCCTCTTCGGGCGCATCGACCGGCATGATCGCCGCCACCGAAACCCCGGCGGGAATCGGCAGGATGTTGACGATCGCCTTGCCCTTGGCGGTACGTCCACCCTGCGGCAGGCGCCAGGTCTTCAGCTTGTAGACCATGCCATCGGTGGTGAAGAACAGCAGTTGCGTGTGGGTGTTGGCCACGAACAGCGTGGTGACGACGTCCTCTTCCTTGGTGGCCATCGACGACAGGCCCTTGCCGCCGCGCCGCTGGCTGCGGAAATCGGCCAGAGGCGTGCGCTTGATCCAGCCCGACGAGGTCACGGTCACGACCATGTCCTCGCGCTCGATCAGATCCTCGTCCTCCATGTCGCCGGACCAGTCGACAATTTCGGTGCGGCGCGGGACGGCGAATTTTTCCCGGACCTCGGCCAGTTCTTCGGCGATGATCGCCATGATCCGCTCGCGCGAGCGCAGGATCGCCAGGTATTCGCGGATCTTGCCGGCCAGGTCCTGCAATTCGTCGGTGACTTCCTTGACGCCGATCTGCGTCAGCCGTTGCAGGCGCAGCTCCAGAATCGCGCGGGCCTGGGTTTCGGACAGATAATAGGTGCCGTCCTCGTTGACCTTGTGGCTGGGATCATCGATCAGCATGATATATTCGGCGATCTCGCCCGCGGGCCAGCGTCGTTCCATCAGTTTGGCGCGGGCCTCGGCGGCGTCGGACGAGGCGCGGATAGTCGCCACCACCTCATCGACATTGCTGACCGCGACAGCCAGACCGCACAGGACATGGCTGCGCTCGCGCGCCTTTCGCAGATCAAAGGCGGTGCGGCGGGCGACCACCTCTTCGCGGAAGGTGATGAAGGCGGTCAGGAAATCGCGCAGCGTCAACTGTTCGGGCCGCCCGCCATTCAGCGCCAGCATGTTGCAGCCAAAGCTTGTCTGCATCTGGGTGAACCGGAACAGCTGGTTCAGCACCACCTCGGCGGTGGCATCGCGTTTCAGTTCGATCACCACGCGCACGCCGATCCGGTCGGATTCATCCTGGACGTGGCTGATGCCTTCCAGCTTTTTCTCGCGCACCAGATCGGCGATCTTCTCGATCATGCTGGCCTTGTTCACCTGATAAGGAATCTCATCTATAACAACGGCATAGCGGTCTTTCCTGATCTCTTCGATCCGGGTTTTGGCGCGGATGATGACGCTGCCGCGCCCTTCCAGATAAGCCTTGCGCGCCCCGGCGCGACCCAAAATCACCCCCCCCGTCGGGAAATCCGGCGCCGGGATGTACTCCATCAACTGCATCGAATCCAGATCGGGATTTTCAATCAGCGCCAGCGTCGCATCCACCACTTCGCCCAGATTATGCGGTGGAATGTTGGTCGCCATGCCGACGGCGATGCCGCCCGCGCCATTGACCAGCATGTTGGGAAACCGTGCCGGCAGGACCGACGGTTCCTGATCCTTGCCGTCGTAATTGTCCTGAAAATCGACCGTGTCCTTTTCGATATCCGCCAGCAGGAACGCGGCGGGCTTGTCCATGCGCACCTCGGTATAGCGCATCGCCGCCGGGTTATCGCCGTCCATGCTGCCAAAGTTGCCCTGCCCATCCAGCAGCGGCAGGCTCATGCTGAAATCCTGCGCCATCCGCACCAGCGCGTCATAGATCGCGCTGTCGCCATGCGGGTGGTATTTGCCCATCACGTCGCCCACCGGGCGCGCCGATTTGCGGTAGGATTTGTCGTGGCTGTTGCCGGTTTCGTGCATCGCGTACAGAATGCGCCGGTGCACCGGTTTCAGCCCGTCACGCAGGTCGGGAATCGCCCGGCTGACGATGACGCTCATCGCATAGTCCAGATACGAGGATTTCATCTCGTCCGAGATGGAAATCACCGGGCCATCGTATGCGGGCCGTTCCGGAGTGTTTTCGTCTGTATTATCTGGAGGTTCGGGCGTGTTGCTCACGTATTTTCCGATTCTGCTGCCGGGCGCTATATGTTGTTGCCACGCACTATAACCCATGGCTTATCTTGGGTGCAATGGGGCAGGGCGCACCGATCAAGCAGCCATCACACCAGAGTGATAACATCTTGTTTTCATTGAAAAGTAATTGCTCTGTGGCATCATGGGGCCAGAGGCAGAAAAAAGGAGCCGGAAAATGCGCCCTTCCGAGACCGAGCTGATGCTGAAAGGCTACGGGTTGACCACGGCCGAATTATTCTACCGGATGCCGGATTATCAAAGCGTTCTGAACAGCTTTGTCTGGCAGGACTATGACCTGGCGCCGGACCATCCGAACCTGTTCAAGTTCATCGAATTCTGGCAGGACGAAATAGACGGCCCGCTGCATTCGGTGCGCTTTACCCATCGCAAGATGATCGGCGCCGGGGAATGGCGCAATGTGACCGGGGAATTCAACTTACACTAGTGGTTCGAATCTAACGTTTCGAACCGCTAGGCTTCTTGATGATGGATCAACTTATCAAAACATTTTAATGGTTTACGCGCGCCTGCCTGTTCTGCGGCACGGATTCAAATGTTTCGGTCGATCCACTAGGCGCCTGCTCTGCGCTCCTTGCAGCCCGCCTCGCGATCCCCCGGCAAGACGCGCGCTACGCCGCCGCGTCCGGTCGCGCGCGCTGCAGCATCCCGAACAAATCGCGCGGGTCATCCGGATCGGCCAGAAAGTCAAGTTGGTCCGCCATTCCAGTGGCTTGCACCTGTTGCCTGATGTAACACAGCGCCGAAAAATCCTCGATTGCAAAGCCGACGCTGTCAAACAGCGTGATCTGGCGCGCGTCGCGCCGCCCCGGCGCCGCCCCGGTCATCACTTGCCACAGCTCTGTCACCGGATGGTCGGGGTCCAGTTGCTGAATCTCGCCCTCGATCCGGGTTTGCGGCGGGTATTCTACAAAGATATCCGCGCGTTGCAGGATGTCGCGATGCAGTTCCGTCTTGCCCGGGCAATCGCCGCCAACCGCGTTCAGATGCACGCCCGCGCCGACCAGATTGTCGGTCAGGATCGTCGCATATTGCTTGTCAGCGGTGCAGGTGGTGACGATGTCGGCGCCCTGC